>Ga0247610_10001464_pt1 | contig 29298 bp, 18 predicted proteins | sample 174DNAGHGhighgp2_FD_193483 | JGI IMG/M metagenome (GOLD analysis project Ga0247610, IMG submission 193483) | Sheep rumen microbial communities from Palmerston North, Manawatu-Wanganui, New Zealand - 1742 DNA GHGhigh gp2 | ecosystem: Host-associated > Mammals > Digestive system > Stomach > Rumen...
ATCCTCAGTTTCTCACTGGAGTTCCCGTCCAGCGACCAGGCTATTCAGCAGCAGGTACGTCAGGTCATCAATACGGACGAGATGCTGATGCGTCAGGTGATTTACCTCCTTGTCTTTGGGCGGTTCTTCACGCCGGATTACATGTCCAACGCGCAGTACGCAACGCTCAACTCGACCTATTCGTTGCTCTCTTCTACGGTGACGGGTCAGATCAACGCATGGCTGTCCAAGTTGACGAATATGCTTACCTTGGGCGTTGCCATCCGTTCCGAAGGAGAAGGGGAGAACGCCAGTCAGGAGTACGAGGCGCAATTCCAGCTGCAACCGGTGGACCGTCTCATTATCAACGGTAATTTCGGTTATCGTTATAACGATATCTCCAACCAACCTTTCTTCGGCGATCTGGATGTGGAGGTATTGCTCACGGAGGACGGCCAATGGCGCCTCAAAGGCTACACCCACACCGTGGACAAGTACTCCCTCCGTCAGGCGGCTACCATTCAGGGTGTCGGCTTTATGTGGAAGAAAGACTTCTAAAAAAAAATAACGCTGTCTTCCAGCGTTATTTTTTTATTGGGGAGAGCGAGTTGTTCCGGTATGAGGAACTTACGCGCGAGGGCCGCGGCGCTCGGGACGGGGACCTCTTTCGAGGCGTGCACCGTCAGCGTGGTTATTGCGGTCTTCACGACGCGGACGCTCACGTTTCTCCGGCTCTACGTAACCTTCGGGTTTCTCCTTCAGCGCTTTCGCACTCAGGCGGAACTTACCGGTCTTCGGGTCGATCTCCAGCAGTTTGATGCGGATATGGTCACCTTCCTTGAGTCCGGTCTCTTCGATGGTCTCATAGCGTTTCCAGTCGATCTCGCTGATATGCAGCAGACCTTCCTTGCCCGGCATGAATTCTACGAAGCAGCCGTACGGCATCAGGCTCTTGACAACCGAGTCGTACTCTTCGCCTACTTCCGGCAGTGCTACAATCGCCTTGATCTTCGCGATAGCGGCAGCCATCGCTTCGCCGTTGTTGGATGCTACCTCCACCTTACCGCCTTGCTCGTCCTCATCGATAGAGATGACAGCACCGGTCTCGGCCTGGATACCCTGGATAATCTTTCCGCCCGGGCCTATCACAGCGCCGATCATATCTTTCGGGATATAGAAGCTCGTGATACGCGGTGCGTGTGGCTTGAGGTCTGCACGCGGAGCCGGCATACACTCGAGAATCTTACCGAGGATGTACATACGTGCCTCGTGTGCCTGTGCCAAGGCGTTCTCCAGGATCTCATAACTCAGACCGTCCACCTTGATATCCATCTGGCAAGCCGTCAGACCGTCCACCGTACCGGTAGTCTTGAAGTCCATGTCGCCGAGGTGGTCCTCATCGCCGAGGATATCGCTTAAGATCGCGTATTTCGTTCCCTTATTCTCCGAGATAAGACCCATCGCAATACCGCTGACCGGTTTTTTCATCGGTACTCCGGCATCCATCAATGCGAGTGTTCCGGCGCATACGGTAGCCATGGAGCTTGAACCGTTCGACTCAAGGATATCGCTTACGACACGTACGGTATAAGGGAAGTCCTCCGGAATCATATTCTTCAGCGCACGGCAAGCCAGATTTCCGTGACCGATCTCGCGACGGCCTACACCGCGCTGTGCCTTAGCCTCACCCGTCGAGAACGGCGGGAAATTATAATGCAGCAGGAATTTGTCCGTACCTTGGATCAATGCCTCGTCCACAATCTTCTCATCACGGCTCGTACCGAGCGTAACGGTACTCAGACTCTGAGTCTCGCCGCGGGTGAAGATACTCGATCCGTGAGGGCCGGGCAGGTAGCCTACCTCGCACCATATCGGACGGATCTCCGTCGTCTTACGACCGTCCAGACGCTTGCCCTCATCGAGCACGGCGCGACGCATTGCCTCTTTCTCTACATCGTGATAGTAGCGATCTACGAGCGCTGCCACCTCATCGATGTCGATGCCGAGTGCCTCAGCGCGGGCTGCCATGTAGTCTGCTTTCTCCGTTTTGAAGTCCTCGCAAATCTGGCTGAACATCTCCTCGCGGTGATGTTTGTCAGTATCTGCAGCCGTAGCTTGTGCATAAGCACGAGCATAAGAGTAGTCATGAACTGCCTGCTTCAACTCGTCGTCGTTCACCTCGTGGCAGTACTCGCGTTTCGTCTCTTTGCCATAAGCTTTCATCATCTCGTCGATAGCGAGGCACTGCGGTTTGATAGCTTCGTGAGCCGCCTTGATAGCCTCGAGCATCACGCTCTCCGGTACTTCTTTCATCTCGCCTTCCACCATCATGATGTTGTCGTACGTAGCGGCCACCATCAGTTCGAGGTCTGCATGCTCGCATTGCTCGAAAGTGGGGTTAATCACCATCTTGCCGTTCACACGCGCTACGCGCACTTCGCTTACCGGACCCTCGAACGGGATATCCGAGCAAGCCAGTGCTGCACCGGCAGCCAGACCGGCAATCGACTCCGGCATGTCAATGCCGTCGGCCGAATACATGGTGACGTTAACGAACGTCTCTGCGTGATAATTGGAAGGGAAGAGAGGACGAAGGGCGCGGTCGATCAGACGCGCAATCAGGATCTCATAATCCGATGCTTTGCCTTCGCGGCGGGTGAAACCACCCGGGAAACGTCCTGCGGACGCAAATTTCTCTTTGTACTCTACGGTCAGCGGCATGAAATCAGTACCGGGAACCGCATCTTTGGCGGAGCAGACAGTTGCCAGAATCATCGTGTTGCCGAGCGTGGCCATCACGGCGCCGTCAGCTTGTTTGGCCAACTTGCCTGTCTCCAGTTTGATTACTCGTCCGTCAGGGAGAGCAATCTCTTTGGTTACAATATTCATCTTAAAAACATCAATTTTTGGACGCCGTTTGCGTCCGGTTTACTTATAGACCCACAAAAAGTCGCGCAAAGGTACGACATTTTTCGCACATATGCAAGCAAAAAATGTAAATTTTAAGAAAAACTGGCGAAAATGAAACTTATAGCAGCACTATTTCGACGCGTCGGTTCATCTGACGACCCTCTTCCGTCGTATTCGGCTGAATCGGATCGCGCTCGCCGCGACCTTCGATATAGATGCGCTCGGGCGCTATACCGCGGTTAATCATCGATTGCCGAACCTCCTTGCATCGTCCTTCCGAAAGAACCTGATTGGATCGGTCCGAACCGATATTATCCGTATGGCCAACGATGCGGATACGCTGCTTCGGGCGGGAGGTGAGGAAACGGTACAGTTCGTTCAGCGCCGCTTCGGACGAAGGCAGGATATGCGTCTTGCCTGTGGCAAAATAGATATTATGCAGCACGAAGGACTTGATCTCTTTCGGCGACATGATGACGCCCGGATAATCGGCTACGGCAGATGGAGCCACCGTATCCAGTACGGGGAAATAATCGACTGCCGTCGCTTCGATCGTATAGTACGGAATGCGGTCGTCCAGCAGCACGGCTATCAGCGAATGGACGCTGTCCGACGTGGTCTGCAGCACGCGCTGCCGGTCCGGCTTGCGGACGATCAGATTGGCCACCACCGGTCTCGCCGTCAGCGAGTCGGTAACGGTGAACGTGAGGCGCGTCTCGGGATAAAGGGCAATACGGACGCTGTCTTCGTCTTCACGATGGTTGAAATAGACGGTGTCAGCAGGAAAATAACCCAACCGGGCGGCATGATCAGTAGTTGCCGGGGGGCAGACCTTTCGATACGCGTGCGCGTTTGGTATCCGTGGGTTTGCTGATCTTGGGTTTCTTGGTCGGCTTCGCCGTGACGTCCTGCGCCGTGATATGAGTAGCCGGCAGTTTTTCGCCCGTACGCAGGTCATAGGAATAAATATAGAGCAGCGGCTTGCCGTCTTTGATACGCTGTTTCTTGGCGGCTTTGGCCTTCGCAGCTTTCTTCTTCTCCGCCTTCCGCTTGGCCGCTTCACGTTTGCGCATCTGTATCTCTTTGGCTTTCGCCCGTTTCTGAGCAGGAGTCATAGCATATGCCTCCATGCCTCCCGTCAAGAGAAACAACATACATAATAATATGGAAATACGCGCGCGCATGTGTGTATGGTCTGTCTTTTTATACGGCAGGAGGATAGTCGTGGGACTATCCTCCTGTGTGGTCCCACTTGGGCTTGAACCAAGGACCCCCTGATTATGAGTCAGGTGCTACTAACCAACTGAGCTATGGGACCTCCATTGTTTTTATCGACGCTGACGAGCGTTGTTGTACAGTACCAGACCTTCGTCTTTGGTGATACGCATCTCGCTCGCGGTCAGCTCCGGAATGATCAGTTCGGTACCCGGCTTCAAATCGTTCGGGTTCTTGAGCCGATCCATATTCGCGATATAGATATATACCCAGCAGTAGGTATTGTTATAGTACTTACGTGCCAGTTTGGCCAGTGTGGTTGCTTTGCCGGTTGTCACGGATTCGCTCTCACGCTGCTTAAACTCGTTCTGACGAATCGGTCTTGCGCTCTCGGACAGCGGAACGGTCTCTACCGGCGTGTAGTCATAATCGTTATTGTATGCATTTGTCGGTGCATCTTCGCCGCGGTTGGCACGTTTGTCCTCCACTTCGCCTCTCAGTCTGTCAAACGTCTCTTTGTCCACCAGACGGATAGCGGCACGTCTGTTCGGCGCGTACGAGCCCCTGCTGCGGTGACCGATCACCTTACCTACGCCGCCGGCATACAAGTGTGTGGCATCGATCCCGTGTTCCTCTAACAACTCGTCAGCTACTGCATCGGCACGTCTGTCACCCAACGCATAGTTGAGTTTGTTCGTACCCGTGTTGTCGCAATAACCTACGATAACGGCGTAGAGCTCCGGATCCTCCTGCAGACGGTCTGCCACTTGTTGGATCGTGATGAGTGCGCGGTTGTCCAGGTTATGCTTGCCGTTGTTGAAGTAAACGTAGTAATACTGCGGGTTCTCTTCCACAGCAGCGGCAGCAGCCGTAGCAGCCGTGTACTGTTCGATTGTCTCGCGGATGATAATCGAGTCATGCTTGATAATCACCGTGTCGTGGATATTCTGCAAGCTTGCCGGCTTCTCCCATGTCTCCAGACTGCTGATATTGCGAACGTGGGTCTTCGAAACCGCCATCAGTTTGAAGCGCATATTCAGCGTCACGTCCACGATACCGTCGTTGTTCTTGGATGCTACACCGTTCGAGTTATAGTAGTATCCGCGGCCGTCGATATAGTCATTGATGAAATAGTTGTAGGTGGCACGAACGCCCAACGCCATCGTTCGGTTCAGGTTGAATTCCATGCCGAGACCTCCTTGAATATATAACTGACCTGAATAGCCGGTCATGTAATCCGGACCTATCTTGCCGTCTGCATTCACATAGGTAGCCGTCTGGCCGCGCTTGTGAGTGGGGTTATGCACCTTGCCCAAGTCATCGACATAGTAATCGTCATAGTACATCTTGTTGTTTTTGTACCATGCGTATCCGGCGCCGCCAATCACATTGAGGGAGAATATTTTCTTCTTGGCTCTCGGGAAGAACAGATTGATCAGGTCCATCGACAAGTACAGCGCAATTTTGTGCATATGACCGTTGAGCAAGGTATCGGCGTTGTTGGCACCCGGCTTGCCCGTAATCGTGTACATATCGTACATATAATTGAGACCCATGCCCCATACCGGCGTGAACGAGTATTCCAAGTCCAAACCCGCATTAGGAATGGCTACACCGTGCTTCATCTCGGAGTTAAAGTCGCCGTCAAAATAGTTGAAACCGATGTGCGGAGTAAGCGAAACGTGAGAGAATTTCTCTGTTACATTCTCGTTCTCGTCCACCTTGTATGGATGGGCACCCTTCGCACCTTCTGCCTGTTGCGCCATCATTCCGATTGACAGGCACAGGAGTGATACTATGATTAGTCCTTTCTTCATAATTGAAAAGAGAGATTTTTCTAAAATTCACAATTCAGGGCGCAAAGGTACGACTTTTTTTTTGATTACGCAAATATTTTCACAAAAAAATAATATTTTTTTAGTAACTATTGCATATATGGAAATTTTTTTGTATCTTTGCAGTCGATTTGGAAAACATATAAACACACGATAGTTATGGACATTTTAAATCAAATGGTTGCGCGTGCGAAAGCCAATCCGCAGCGCATTGTTTTGCCGGAAGGCGATGAACCGCGTACGTTAGAAGCTGCCAATATCTTGTTGAGAGATAAGATCGCGCAGCTTATTTTAATCGGTGACCCCGAGAAGATCAAAGGCATGGCTGCCGAGAAAGGGTATGAGTACATCAAAGAGGCGAAGATTGTTGATCCGATCAACGATCCGAAGATGCCGGAGTATGCGAACCTGCTTTTTGAGCTCCGCAAGGCGAAAGGCATGACGGAGGAAGAGGCGGCGAAGAAAGCGCAAGACCCGCTGTACCTCGGTTGCCTGATGATCAAAGCCGGTGATGCGGACGGCGAGTTGGCCGGTGCACGGGGCACGACGGCGGATACCATCCGTCCCGCGTTCCAGATCCTGAAGACCAAACCCGGTTGCTCCATCGTGAGCGGTGCGTTCCTGATGTTCACGCCTGCCAAGCATCTGGGCGAGAACGGTTTCCTGCTCTTTGCAGACTGCGCCGTGAACCCGAATCCCGATGCCAAGCAGTTGGCGGAGATCGCTGTCTCGACGGCAGAGACGGCACGCGCTATCGCCGGTATCGAACCGCGCGTAGCGATGCTGAGTTTCTCTACGAAAGGAAGCGCCAAGCACGAATTGGCGGATAAAGTGGCAGAGGCTACGAAACTCGCCAAAGAGATGGCGCCGGATCTGGCACTCGACGGTGAGTTACAGGCGGATGCAGCACTCATCGAGAGCGTGGCCAAAACCAAGGCTCCGGGCAGTCCCGTTGCCGGCAAAGCGAACGTACTTGTCTTCCCGGATCTGCAGGCAGGAAACATCGGTTACAAGCTCGTGGAGCGTTTCTCCGGAGCCGATGCCGTAGGCCCGATTCTGCAAGGTATAGCCGCTCCGGTCAATGACCTCAGCCGCGGATGCAAGGTGCAGGATATCGTACAAATGGTAGTTATCACAGCCAATCAAGCAATTAAATAATACCATGAAGATTCGTGCAAGTCGAGTGTAAGCTCGCTTACGCAACTCGACGAAGCCGAAGCTCCAAAATTTAAACATCGTTTAAATTATGAAAATTTTGGTTTTGAACTGCGGAAGCAGCAGTATCAAGTACAAGCTCTTCGAAATGGAGAGCAAGCAGGTAATGGCGCAAGGCGGTATCGAGAAAATCGGTCTGCCGGACTCTTTCCTGCTGGTTAAACTGCCCAACGGCGAGAAAGTGAAGTTCGAAAAACCGATGCCGGAGCACACGGTAGGTATCGAGTTGATACTCGAGAAACTGGTGGACCCGCAAATAGGTTGCCTCAAGGACCTCAAGGAGATTAACGCGGTCGGTCATCGTGTCGTTCACGGCGGTGAGAGATTCAACAAGTCGGTGCTCATCACGCCGGAGGTGAAAGCGGAAATCATCCAATGTGTGGATCTGGCTCCGCTCCATAACCCGGCTAACCTCAAAGGTATCGACGCGATCGAGAAGATCCTGCCGGGCGTTCCGCAGGTGGCTGTTTTCGATACCGCGTTCCATCAGACGATGCCGGATTACGCGTACATGTACGCGATTCCTTATGAGTTATACGAGAAATATGCCATCCGCCGTTACGGTTTTCATGGTACAAGTCACCGGTATGTCAGCGCACGGGTATGCGAGTTCCTCGGTGTGGATCCGAAGGGCAAAAAGATTGTTACCGCGCATATCGGCGGTGGCGGCAGCTGTACCGCGGTGATGGACGGCAAGAGTGTGGATACGTCGATGGGTCTGACGCCGGTAGAAGGTCTGGTGATGGGTACCCGTGCCGGTGACCTCGACCTCGGAGCGGCTACCTTCATCATGGATAAAGAGCATCTGTCCACGGCGGAGTTTAACAACCTCGTGAATAAGAAATCCGGTCTGCTTGGCGTCAGCGGTGTGTCCAGCGATTGTCGCGATATTGAGGCCGCCATCAACCAGGGTAACAAACGTGCCGACCTGGCGCGTAAGATGTTTATCTACCGCGTGAAGAAATATATCGGTGCCTATGCTGCGGCGATGAACGGCATTGATATTCTTGTGTTTACAGCCGGTATCGGCGAGAACGATCCGTATATCCGCGCTGAGATCATGAAGGGCCTCAGTTTCCTCGGTATCGAGTTGGACGAGCAGGCTAACAACGTGCGCGGCGAAGAGCGTATCATCTCCAAGAAAGGCTCGAAAGTGACTGTTTGCCTCATCCCGACGGACGAGGAGCTGATGATCGCAAGTGACACCGAAGCTCTCATCTGACATGAGTAAGCTGATTATCTACCAACTCTTCCCCCGCCTGTTTGCGAACTACAACGAGACCCGCAAATACAACGGCGACAAGGAAGAGAACGGCTGCGGACGGTTTGTCGATATCAACGAGCGAGCGCTCAAGGCCATAGCGGACTTGGGGGTTACGCACGTTTGGTACACCGGCGTTATCCGTCATGCTACAGCCGCATTCAATAATCCCGCCATCACCAAGGGCAAAGCCGGTTCGCCGTACGCCATCACCGATTACTATGATGTCGATCCGGACCTGGCAAAGAATGAAGCCAAGCGGATGCAGGAGTTTGAGGCGCTCGTGAAGCGTACCCACGATGCCGGATTGCAGGTACTCATCGATTTTGTGCCCAATCATGTGGCGCGTCAGTACAAGAGCCTCTGCAAGCCAGCCGGCGTCGAGGACCTGGGAGAAAAAGATCATCCCGAATGGGCCTTCTCGCCGCTGAATAACTTCTATTATCTGCCTGGGGAAAGGTTCACGATGGATAAGGATCTGCAAGGGTATGATGAGTTTCCTGCCAAGGTGACCGGCAATGACTGCTTCACGTCCCATCCGTCGGAGAACGACTGGTACGAGACCGTCAAACTGAATTACGGCGTCTTTTATCAGGGAGGCCGCGAGAAACAGTTTAATCCCATCCCGAGCACCTGGACCAAGATGCGCGATATCCTCCTTTTCTGGGCGGATAAAGGCATCGACGGCGTGCGGGTGGATATGGCGGAGATGGTGCCTGTCGAGTTCTTCGCATGGGCCATAGCGGCGGTGCGCAAGAAACACAAGAAGTTCCTCTTTATCGGCGAATGCTACGATCCCAATCAGTACGACGCGTACCTGGCGGCCGGGTTTGACTACCTCTATGACAAAGTGGGGATGTACGATTATCTGCGCGGAGTGACCAGCAAGGGTTGGCCCGCGGAGGGCATCACGAACCAATGGATGGTGCATGGCGACGAGCGCTTGAAGCATATGCTCTATTTCCTGGAAAACCATGACGAGCAGCGTATCGCCAGCGGTTTCTTCTGCGGCTCCGGACTGTGTGCCGAGCCGGCGATGGTGGTGGCGGCTACGCTTAACCAGTGCCCCGTAATGATCTATTCCGGACAGGAGTTAGGCGAGCGCGGAATGGATATGGAAGGCTTCTCCGGTATCGACGGCCGCACAACGATCTTCGATTACTGGGGAATGAAAAGTATCCAGGCTTGGGCCAACAAGGGTAAGTTTGACGGCGCGCACATGAGTGAAGCGCAGCGTGAGATACGCGAGTTTTATCAGAAACTGCTTACCCTCGCGCGGGAGAACAAAGCAATCAGGAATGGGGCGATGTACGATATCACCTACGCTCAGGGAGACGGCTTCGATAAACGCCAGCATTTCGCGTTCCTGCGTCATGCGAAAGGTGAGACCCTGCTGGTGGTGGTTAATTTCCATGACCGTGAGCAACGTATCAAAGTGCGGATTCCGAACGATGCCTTCGTCTATCTGGGATTGGAGGAAAAAGTAGGAGCCCATGCGACGGATTTGTTGCGCGGAGGCAAGTATGACATCGATTTCACGCCCGACGGCGTCTTCGAAATAGTCCTTTCCGCCTGGAAAGGCGTGATTCTCAAAATCAAATAAATCACAAATCAAAAATCATAAATTTGCAATCATCAATCATAAATGATATCATGCGTCTGGTGAGGTGGAGCAATCTGCTCTTCCTCGCCGCGCTGATTTGGCTGATGGAGAAATGGGTAGCCGTACCTATTCTGGACAAGGCTGCTTTCGGCGAACAGATGCCGTGGTATGTCCTCTTGCTGTTGATGTTGGCTACCGTCCTGATTGCGGCCGGAGGCTATGTGATCAATGATTATTTTGATGTGAAGATCGACCGTATCAACCGGCCGGATGAACTGATCGTGACGCGTACGGTAAGCAAGCCGACGGCGATGCGTCTCAGTATAGGTCTGAGCGTCACGGGCATGGTTTGCGGTCTGGTGCTTGCGTTGCTTCTTCGCAGCATGACCTTCGCGATTCTTTTCATCATCGTGCCCGGGCTCCTGTGGTTCTATTCGTCGAGTTACAAACGCCTTTTCATGGTCGGAAACCTGACGATATCCCTCTTGGCGGCATTGACGCCGATGATGGTAGCGATGGCGAATGTGGCGGTGCTCCAGTTGCGCTATGCCGCTATTCTGCCTTATACGACGCTCGTGCATGATATATATGCATGGCTCGGCGGGTTTGCGCTGTTCGCTTTTCTACTGACCTGGAGTCGCGAGATAGTCAAAGATATGCAGGATCAGATGGGCGATCGCGAACTGGAGTGTCATTCGATGCCGGTGGTATGGGGTGATATGTGGACGAAAATTTTCGTCACGGCGCTTATCGTCCTGACATTGGCTGTCATCGGGCATCTATGGTATCATGTGTTGCCTTTCGACCGAGGGTGGACTAGTCTCAGTACCCGCTATATTCTCTTCGGTGTTGTGACGCCGCTCGTAGGCTCACTCGGTTTGCTATGGGCCGCTAAGATCCCATCCGATTATAAAACATGCCAGCAGCTCGTTAAGTTCACGATGCTGCTGGGCATGCTTTACTGTATCTGTATCGTTCGGGCTATTTAAGTGCTATCACTTGTGCCTGCTGGTTGTTCATACCCGGCATGGTGCGTCCTACACCGGCATTGATGTATGTCGGGTCGCAAACGATGTACTTGCGGTTCTTGTAGGTCAGGTAGTCGCCGCGCTCGTCACCGTTGAAAGCCACTGCCGAAGCCAGGTGACCGGGATAGTACAGCAGTACCACATCCAGACCCACCAGGTCGCGCACGAGACGGGAGAAGAGGATGGCTCGGTCTTCGCAGTCGCAGTACGGATAATACAGTGTCTCTTGTGCAAAGAAAGCACGGTCTTTGCCCCATACATCGTCGTCCACTTTGTATTGGAAAGCAGTCTGCACCCAGTTCAGCAGTATCTCTACGGCCTGACGCTCGCTCATGCCGGAGATCGTCTTCTTCATGGCCGGATAGAGACTGTTCTGAATCGATTTGTCCAACGGCGTATTGGCATAAGCAGCCCAACGGGTGGTAAAATCGCCGTTGTAGCAAGACTGCGGATAGGTGTTGAAGAAATCAATCAGGTTCTTGTTCACGCTTACCGAAGCCGTTACACCTTTCTTCGATGTCAAGGTGCGCTTGGGTGTCGGATCGCTGGTAAACTTGGGCAACTGGGCAATCTGCATGGAGAGCGATTTCTCTTTGCCGTATTTCGATTCGCAGATCTGCATCCGCGCGTTCTTGTCGCCGCTCACGAGGTAGAATTTCGTGCCGTCCATCTTGAAATACTTGATGCCGTATATGTCATAGAGACTGGCAACGAGCAGTTGTAACTTGCCGTTGTCGTTTCCGATACGGATGCGGTAACCTGACTGCACCATCAGGAACGCTTGTGCCAGCGTGGCCTCGTTGCTCTTTCCGTATTGTTTCTCGCATGCCTGACGCAGCATGTCCATGTATGCCCAGTCGCATAATGCGTTCGCTTTGCGGGCGTCGAGGGCCGTTTTGACGGTGATGTCATAGCGTGCATCGGACAACTCTTTCCATCCGTTGGCAATAGCGTTCTCCGTCGTGCCGGTCAGCTTGAAATTGTCGTTGATCGGGAAGCCGATAGTCACGAAAGCGCCGTAGTAAGAGATGGATACTTTCTTGAACGGTTCCTCTTTGGGCTCTACCGGAGCGATCGGTTCCGGAGCCGGCGCAGGGGTAGGAATGACAATGACTGTCGGCTTCACGGCGATGGGCACCGGAGCGGGCTCCAGACCTTGCTGAGGCGTAGGAAGCGAAGAGATATCTTCGTGCTTGATAGGCTCATCCGGCGTAGGAGTCGGTGTCGGAGCAGGAGTAGGCGACGGGGTAGGTTCCGGAGCTTGGTAAACTACCGGCGGTAACTCTTTCTCCTCCTTGGGCTGATCTGCTTCGTGAGCGGGAAACTCGGCCCACGCGCGACGCATAAACTCCGCGTATTCTTCGTTCACACGGCGACGGAAAGCGTCAAACTCCGCCTGCTGGTTGTTCTTGAATTGGTTGAATTGAGCGGCCTGTTGCTGCCGGAATTTCTCAAAACTGTCATCTTGCGCAACCATCGGAAGCGCTACGAGAAGGGATAATAAAAAGGTTATTTTTCTCATAGTAGTATGATTTTATTCTTTGATAAAGTGGAATACGGAGCGTCCGTTCGTTTCAGCCATCGCGATATCGACGCTGTCTTTCATCTTGATTACATAGATATGCGCAATAGGCACATCGCGGAAATCCATCGTGGAGTATTCGATGAGTGTGTCATTCGATTTGTTCCAACGGAACCAGCCGTTGCCGTGGTAGCCCAGATCTTCCTCGAGCACGTCATCCGCCTCATCCCATTCTTTACCCCAGTAATGGCCTTCGCCGTCATCGTCATCGTAATATACCTTATGCCATCCGGCATTGTCGGCGTTCTTCCATCGGCCTACCATCAGCGGGTCGGCGGGAGGTATCTCGCCTTCGAAATAGATGATGCTGTTGGTGCCGTGTTCGTTGCCCAGTTCCTCACCTTCCGGCGCAGAACCGATAGTGGGGATTTGCGGTTGGGATGGAACGGCCGGCTCAACCAGTTCCGCTTCTTGCATATGCAGCCATAACGCTGCTCCGATGGCGGAACCAATCAAGATCAAGCAGATAAAGAATAGAACTGTTGGCTTTTTCATGATAAAATAACTAATCGATCATCAATTATCAATCATCAATCATCAATCATCACTCCCGTCACCGTATAGGTCTTTCCGTCGCGGAGGATGTACAATTGTCCATCGCGCATAATCTTATGAATGCCGGTGCTGCTTTCGATGTTCTTCAATCCTTGTGGATCAGGTTTCGACTCTTCCGATACCACGATGGTAATCGGGATTATCTCGTCAATAGCGTAGTCGGTTTTCGATCCGGATTTCAGACTGGTGAAATGCAGTTGGCATGTGAATGTGCCGGGCATGAACGCATATACATAGAGGTATAATTCTCCGTCTGTGATATCTTCCGTACCCAAATCAACCCTGTTGTTTTCATATACTTCCACATAGTCATTGTCTGCTACGCGCCAGATCTGCATGTATTCACTGCCGTTGGACGCATAGGTGAACCATGGCTTCGTCACGTCGCGCTCCCATTTGAGGTACAGCGGCTTGGCCAGGTTCTTGGCGGTGAAGGTAAAGGTGGCCTCGTCACCGCCGATCTCGTAATTCGGATTAAGGTAGATATGGTCTGCAGAAACGGTCAATTCCGCCTCTTCTTCTTCGCCTCCGCCTCCGCCTTTGGCTACGGCCTCGGCAAGCAGTTTGATCTTAATCGGCTCCAGACCTTGGCAACTCAGTACCAACTCGCCTTCATACTTGCCGGCTTGCTCTACTGCCCAGGAAACAAGGAACTGTTCGCTGGTCTTATTGGCAGAGATAGTGGTGGTATAGCATGTGAACGCACCGTTGGCGTCGTTCGTCAGCTCTACGTCTATATTCGCCGGCAGGTCGTTCATCGTTAGTTTGACATATTTGGCTTCCGACCAGTAGTTGGTATAGCCTTCTACCGGCTCTTGTTTGCCCCAGTCGATCGTGGTGCTCTCCACCTGTATCCACGGATCTTTTACCGGTGCCACCCATTCCGGAGCCTTGTCCGAATAGAGCACGATCTTGGCCAAGTTGCTTCCGTCGCCTACGCCGCCATAGGCGCTGAACATATCGTTCGTGCCCTGCCAGTTGTTGAAGATACCGTACGAGGTATAATAGGCGTTGGTAAGGGTAACGGAGGCATCATCTTCATCGAATGCACCGAGTGTCCATTGTGCTTTGCTGTCCTTGGTGGAACTGCTGATGAGTTTCTTCTCTCCGTTGCAAATCAGATACAGGCCATCGTGGTCAACAAACACATATTTGCCGTTCTCGATATGTACGGTATAGGCCACTTGCTTCGGAGCGGTTACGCTGTGTCGTTCGTCTCCGTAGGTAGCGGCTGTTCCCTTGATGTTATTGCCTGAAACGTACTGCCCCATCACGTAGTTCTCGCCGCTCTTGACGGTGCCGATGAATACGATCGCGCCTTCCGGCAGGTACTCTGCGCTCTGTACGACATTATAGGTAGCATTGCCTTCGGCTGCCTTTGGCAGAACGGTTACTACGCAGGTGTCGCTTACGTTCTCTACCGCCGTTGCTTTCACCCAGATCTTCACTGTTCCTTCTGCTTTCGCGGTTACTACGCCGTCAACTACAGTGGCGATGGAAGCATCGGTTGTTCCCCAGGCGATGCTCTTGTCCACGGCATCGTCCGGCTTCACGGTCGCACTCAATGTCTCGTTCTCGTCAATGCGGAGCGTGAGGCTTTTTTTGTTGAGTGATACGGAAGTTACCACTACTTCGGGAATGGAACTCTCGTCTAACTTGTATAGCTCAATATCCACAGCCGTACTGTTGGCGGCATACACGTTGAATCGCGGCGAACCGGCATTGTAGCGGAAATACACCTGGTTGTTGTTCTTTCCGGGCGTCTGACTCACTATCTTTGCGATGCCGTTGCTCTCAATGTTAATCGCATATTCGGTCTCGTAGCGGTACTTGGTATCCAGGTCATTGGAGCCGGAAGCGTGTCCTACGGCATGAGTTCCGATAAACAGTTTCCAGAAACTGCCGCTTTTCTTGAGGCTGATGACGGTCGGATTGTCCAATGTTGCCTTTCCGTCCGCAAACGTTGCATCTACAGCGGTAAGGAACTTCTTCGTGTCGGAGAACCCGCCACTCACTTTGCTCACTACATCCGAGTGATAACCCATTACCACTTTGTCGCCGTCTTGGAGTGTGGAAGCGTCTGTCACTTTGACAAATGTTTCCGCTTGCATCGTCAGCGCTCCGATTGCGCATGCAAGCATAAAAAGTACTTTTTTCTTCATGATATTATGGAATAAATTATTGATTACTTGTTTAAAGCATAGCTGCAACACGGGGTATTCGGGAAAGCCAAGACATAATTTTGACATCCTGCCGTGCTGTCTGCATATTGTATTTTGTCTGTATATTCATCAATGCATCAGCCGGAATGTCCAATGCTGCTTCAAACATAAGGGCATTGGTAGGCGATAGTGAACGTTTGCCATTCAGCAGTTCGTTCAAAACGGTGTATGACATATCCACCTGTCGCGCAAATTCTCGTTGCGATATATTGCGTGCTTCCATCTCGTCTTTAATGATTTCTCCCGGATGTACGGGGTAGAAAGAATAACCTAACGTTGCCATAATTATGCTTTGTAATGGTTGGTGATATCTTCTAATTTACAGATTGTAATGAGTGTGTCTCCTTGCTTTGCTTCCATTTGGAATATTAAGCGGTAATGATAGTCAATACGAACAAAATACCGCGGCAAAGATACTACTTTTTTTTTACATTCGCAAATTTTGTGAATATTTTTTTATTTTTTTTTGATATGTGCAAATATTTTTCTATTTTATGAAAATTATTTTATGGAAAAACCAAAAAACAGGGCACTCTCATGCCCTGTCTTCTAATTTCTTTTTCATTTGCATCCTTGTCGCATTTTTGCGACAACCTACGCGCGTTTTCTTTTAAGGAACACGCGCCCGTATACGCGCGAAGCGCCTAAATGCCGCAGGCTATACCGGGGCCCCGACGGGCGCTAACGTAGTGCACCCGGTGGGGAGAGCGGAGGCAATGGTCGCCCTTACCAATTAGCGGAGTGGTTTGGTCCTTGCGAGCCATTTGCCGATCGCGAACGCGAGCGCGCATAGCGCGAGCGGAAGCGCCGCATCACCTATCGGGTCCTCCATAGGTCCGTGAGGATCAGGCGGCGGAGTATCTCCTTCATCCTCTTCACTCGCGCCTTTTCGTATATTCCCAGGTCTTCCTGTGCTAAACGTGGTGGTGGTTCCTGTTACAGCAGCCTGCGGTAACGTCGAACCGGATGACATAAAATCCGAACTGGTGGAACTAATCGTAGCCTCCGGCATCTGTGCATTTACTTGCACGCCATATGTCACTCGTTCATTTTTCGGGTTGTACGTCGTGCCGTATTTGGGCGTCTGAGCACTTACGCTCAGAACGCTCAATACTGCCATCACCATCAATAAATATCTCAATGCTTTCATAATCTCTCAATTTTTAAATTTTAAATCTTAAATCTTAAATTATAAATATGAAATATTTATTTCACTTTCTTACCCGTCGCGTCATAAATCACGCCGCCACGTAAGATGTACATCTTATCCTGATAGATGAACTTCTGCGGTTTCTCGCTATCCAAATCAAGACTCTCAACTCCTGTCAGTATACCCGGATTATCTTCTTTGAGCTTGATGGAGATCGTGAAGCGCTCGTTGTTCGTCTCAGCCTGATTAACCGTAAACTCATACGAGCCGTCCATCAGATCAACCGTCACTTCCGGATTCATCGCATGGTCGGTAACGAACATATGTTCAATCTTATCCGAAACGTACGTCTCGCTTAGACTTAGCATGTACTCGCCGCCCTTCGGCACTTGATAACCGATAGCCATCGAACCTTCCGCAATCTCCGGGCTGATAGCAATCCAACTCAGGTCTCCATGACTATGAACGCCATAGATATTGAAGTTACTGCTGTTCGGCGTCTTCGGATAATCGGCGTTGTACTCGTACTCAGCCGTCTTACCGTCTTTAATCCAGAAATTCACTTCATCATGCTTGCTCTCATCGCTCATCACGATTCCGGTCTCAACGTCAACCGACTCGGTAGCAGCATAGAGTGCTGGCATGAGCGATGCGCGATTGGCGGCTGCAAATGCCACACTTGTATTCGCACCTGCTATCTGCACGAAGAATGTACGTCCAGTCTTCATCGGATTTTCTGCCGTAAACCATGACATCGTCTTCGCCTCATAATTATCGAAGTGGTGATCAGGTATAGTAACATAACGCAAACCACCTGCAGCTGGATCAGTTTCATCCCATTCCCATTTACCATCCCATGGATGGGTGTCTGTATGAACTAATTGCCCCACTTGGATACTTGTACTATTCAATCCTGTTAGGTTCACCATGTATGGGTTACCAATAAGGTTCCATCCTTGGTCGTTGTCCTTACCGCTGTTTCCGCTTACACCACTATACGAGCCAAGTCCGGTGACAGTCTTATCCCCTGCCTCTTCAGTCTTAGCCGTTTCAGCAGCCTTGCTCATTGCAATTCGTTGGATACCCCATGCTTGGCGATCTTTCACTCCACTGGCGGTGACCTTCTTCGGCGCGCCCCAGAAGATGTATCCGTGACCTGCACTAACTGTTGTAGGTGTAGGTTCGCCGCTTGATTCTATATCCACCCATGCATTATAGTTACCTGTCGCACGAGTTGCTCCATCATAGCGCTTGATAACCCAACTACCGGTGTTATTAGCTGCCACAGCCGAACCGTAATATTCAGTCGGATACTTTATCGTACTGGTTAAAGCATCAAACGGCAGAACATAATGGTACCAACGGGAGTAGTCAGTTACATACTCGTAATAGAACTTACCGCTACTATTGGTCAGTGTTCCGCCTAAGTTCAGTTGCGGATAAACATAGTCATATGCTCCGGCTACAACACCTCCGGCACGGAGAATCAGACTACCTGTCACACCTAGTTTCGTTCCGGAAGCAATATCCAGTTTACCGCCGCCATATACGGTGATATTGGTAAACTTGTAACTCGAGGCATCCGTTCCGGTTCCCGTAGTCGTCAGTTTACTGTTCTTCAGAATCACTACATCATTGGATTCCGCCAAGTCTTTCTGCGACTCATAAGCACTGGTTAATACTTCGCCATTGATGATGGCTGGGATGGCCACATAATTACGTCCGATTTCCGTACCTCCGGCATTCTTGAATACAATCTGCAGAGGCTCGAACGCAGCATTTGTCAGTCCCGATGCCGCCAGCTCATAAACACCATGGTCCACTTTGACGGAAGACAATGTCTGATTACTGCCTTCATCATTGCCGCCAACCTGTACAGATGCTTGGGCTGCATTGCCCAGATACATTACCACTACGCTATTCGCCTTCCATTCCACAACTTGGAACTCTGCCGGCTCATAATATGCCGTAATCGGCAACAGATAGAGTACATCACTTACTACATTCGTTGCATGCGTACCAAAAGTACCTGCAGTATTAATGCTGATGTTCTTATTAACATTTGCATTATTAATCGTGTACTCACGCAAATTGCTTGTTGTTAATCCCCACTCATAAGCATATGAGTTATCTCCGGTAACACCGGTCACTTGCGCTTCTGTTCCGATATTTGGTGCAGAATGAGCTTTTAGGGCATAGTTCCAATATACTAATGGATCTTCTGTCTTTATGGCATTCGGCTCATAGAAATAAACCTTGTCTTTCGGACGATCGCTACTATTCACTACATCGCTCAGTCGCCATTCTGTATTATGCGGAACCAACGAAGCGGCCGTCGGTGCATTCGGATCATTCACCTCAATAGGCACTGCCTTCGGCGTACCACTACTATGGCAGTCGTCTGGCAAAGCATACCATTGTTCACCGGACTTAACTGCAATCACAAAGTTAGCCGGCATGTTACGTCCGCTGATAGCACTGAAGGTCTGGGTGACACTTTCTGCAGCCTGACTCGCTGTCAACACACTCGTAACAATACTGCCATCGCCATCGGTCGTCGGCTGGTAGTAGATATCAATGTCACCGCTATAAGCTCCGTTGGCTTCGCAGTTAACAAACGCGGGGTTAGTAGCAAATCCATTGGTTGCACTAAAGTTGATGCGACGTGTGCCTGTAAAATTATGCGCTTCGATATGTATCTTACTTGAAGCATATACTCGCTCGTCTTTGGTCGAAGTAATCTTAACCGGACTACCGGTAATCGTGATATACGGAATATTCTCCGGTGTCGAAGTATATTCGGTATAGATACACTCACCTATCTCCATATCACGATAACCGGGTTGGCTTGGATTATTAACAAAACCACTAATGATAGTATTTGAGAAGAAATTGGTGCCCGAAAGTGCCATACAACGTTTTGAACTACCGTGAATCTTTATTCGCCATGTGCCCTTTCCTGATGTACTCGGCTCAATATCCCACCATGCATTTGCATCGTTCTTGAATTGAGTATCTTCATCACCCTTAACACCTAATGTATAAGTACCATGGGTAATTTTGTACTGTCCGGCGTGCTCACCTGTTCCCGGAGTAATCGTATAATCTCCTGTCGAAGCACAACTCGTTACCGGACTCAATGTGGTTTGAGTTCCTCCCCAAACAGGCATATATTTTTTCGTTGTTCCATCGGCCATGATAGCGAACAACTTATACGTACCGCCATTAACAGGATCAAACTGCTTGTCGTTAACCGTCTTGCTATATACCGCATAGAACGTTGTTGTTCCGGCAGGAGCTGCGCTGTAGGTTGTAGTGTTCAGTGTTACCGTATAGAAATTTGACATTCCTTCGGGCGAATAGTCTTGGCTTGGTAACTCTGACCCCTTCATCCAACCTACAAACTCCCATTCTCCGGGGAATGTTGCCGTAGGCAGATATACGTTGGTACCTACCGTCAAATCTACATAATTGCTTGCATCATATGTGTCCGGATAGTTCAACGTACCACCATTGGTCACAAATGCCAGAGTAGCGGTCGTCTCGCAAGATGGATTTGTTGCATAGGTATAACTTGTAGCTTCTACTAAAGTCGGGTTAGTGCCTCCTGTAGTGTAGTATGCCCTATCATAGTCATCAATAACACTTCCTGTACCGGTAAATTGCAAGTAGCGTCCGCTTGTAGCAGGTGTAATAACGGTTGTTCCACTTGCACCAGCTACAAAAGAAGTCTTGTAATTATTATTGTTAGGCATCGTGGATGTGGTAGTTACTGTGGTACTACTACCAGCCCAATATACATATACTTTGGCATCATTATCCATATAATACAGATAGCCGTTATCCAATCCGAATTCCAAACCGGTGGTTGTCTCTTCAACTACAAATCGGTCATAGTTTGCATGCTTGCGTGTTATGCAATATGTTTTACTATCGACTTCAAATGTAAAGTAATATTGGTCACCTCCTCCTTCTCCTGCCAAACGATATACGGCATATAGTGTACGCGCAGCGCCTGAATATTTCGTACCCGGCATGAATAATGTCGGTTTGGTTGTGGTGGAAACTACACTGCTCTCGCTCCAACCATAGAACGAGTAACCGCAAGGAATAGTTCCTATTTGCGCTGCCGTCGGTTCCGGCAGCATAAAGCCGCCGTCTTCTTCTACCACTGCAGGCACACCCGTTCCGCCGGTTGCGTTACCGAGATTGAATGATACTGCGGATGCCCACATCGCATATACGTTCAGCGTTACCCAATTCTCACCATCCAAATCTCCCGATACAGGCAAACTGCTATAACTATGATCAATGTCATAGGTTGTACCTAATCCGTCAGCACGTGTGTTCCATCCTACCAAAGTATAACCCGTGCGTGTCGCATTTGTACAGAACGAGTAGGCCGATGCCAATTGCGGATATTTATTGTCGCCGCTAACTACTTTATATGTTCTGTTACTATTCGAACAAGTCATCTCTCCTCCATTCGCGTTATATGTAATATGTACACCAACCGGCTTCACGCAACTTGGATTAGTGCAATACTTGCTTCCGCCTTTCTTGAACAGGAATGCATCAGTTTGGCCTCCGGTGTAACATGCAAAGCGTGGACTTCCACTATTATATTCTAATTTTCTACCTGATACATTTACACTTTCTATTTGTCCATTAGCATCTAGTTTCCAGAGGTCTCTATTATCAGAAACGGAAGTGTTAAACTTCATATCATTACTACTTCCAGAATAACCCAAATAATAAGTTCCATCATTCATGTGGAAATTAGAACTGCTCATGGTAATAGTAACTTCTTGTGCTGAACCTTTGGATGAAATTACTCCTTCCGAAATAGTTACACTAGTATAGGCACCTCTATCATTGGTATCATCTCTTCCTGCATAGGCAGTCCCTCCATCCGTTGCAATTAGATACGTACCGGCAGTAACACCCGAAGTAATTTTCGTATAACCGGCAGCACTTGGATCTTCATAACTATACAAAGCGCGAAGTGTCACATCGCCCGATACGGTGTATGAACTACCGCCCGCATAGACTGTTGCAGGCTTGTCATCGCTCTCGGCATATTCTGAATTAGAAGCAATCCAGCCTTCAAAAGTATCATAGAATCCACAACTTACGCTTGTCACGGTCGGCAGAGTGATTGTGTTGGCGTTGGACGGAACAAGCACTTCCGTACTGCCGCCGCTAAAGACACCCTTGTCGTGGTGAACGAACGTTACAGTATAAACCTGCACATAGTTTGCAGTGATGGTCACATCGCTTGCCGGCATCGTGAAACTCGTACTGGTAGCACTCGCATCAGCAAACGTCACACTCGGACTACTTGTCCACCCTGTGAAACGATAGCCCGAAGGAACATCAGTAGAGATATTTATTGTATTTCCATAATGTGCTGTTGTTGTGCCTCCGGATAATGTGGCACCGGCAGCCGGATCCTGTGCCATAGTTACCGTGTAGTTGGTCTCTGACCAATGTGCCCAGAGAGTGGTAGTACCGCTAACGGTGTAGATGTCTCCTGCATCTCCTTTCTTTACGCCACCGCTGGATGCTGACCACCAACCTTGGAAGGTGTATCCGGCGCGGGTGTCCGGTGTCGGCAAGGCTACTGTGTTACCCGCACAAGAAGTGGTAAAGGATGCAGGACTTCCGCTACCGCCGTTGTAATTAAAGGTAACAGTCTTTGCGCCACTGAACGGCTGTGCTTCAATAACATCAGACGATGTCTCGCAACTTGCACCTACAGATACAATCTTATAGGAATAAGTGTAACACTCTGTCAGTCCGCTTACAGAAGTTGTCGTAGTACCTACTGCAATATTGCTACCTATCTTCGCATCCGTAGAAGCATTACGCAACTCTAAGTGGTCAATGCCTGTCGTCGAACTCGGCGCCGTCCATGTGAGAGTTACACTATTTGCCGTAGAACTCGATACTGCCAAACCCGTCACCGGCTTCAACGAACAACATAAAGTAATATAGTTGTCGTAGGAAATGCCACCGGTCAGTTTTGCCAAATACAGATCACCATTGTTGCTAGCGCTATACGTATTAAAAGTATTATTGCTATATGTGCGTAAATTAGCATAATTACCACTATAGTTCTTATTATATCGCCAGTTGCTTCCAGCATATGTCCAATAATTAGTTGGCGCAGGGTCAGTGCCTGTCTTATTAAAGTGTCCGGATGTAGCCGCGTCGGCATACAAATATTTACTATTGGCTATACTATACATGCTGTAACCAACAATGTCATCTCCGCTTTTAACTTCCGCAAAGATGATAGTATCAGCACCGGTAGGTGCAGAGGTGGCTTCACCGGCGCTCCAATCGAAGGCGTTTGCTGTTACACCGCCTTTTCCTGAAGAAATAGTTCCATTGAATGCATGTCCATCTGGGGTAACTAACATGTACTTACCTGCCGAGAAATCTCCAAGAGACATACCTGTTGTTACATGTATCTGTACCCATTTGGTTCCTCCGCCTTCTTCATCTGCAAACACAGCCCGGTAAGTTGCGTCCTCATTAACGGCGCCACCGGCAGAAATAAGTTCCGGTGCATCGCTGGTTTCTGATGTTATCTCGCTGTGTGCCGTCCAACCAATAAATACCTTCTCCGAACAGCTACTCGGCGCGGTCGGATCAGTTCCCGGGAGTACCAATGCCGCACCATGATCATATGTCACAGGGCTTATATGATTACTTCCGTTACTCAACCATGTCACCGTGTGCGTTTGAACAGCCGTAATGGTAATTGTCACATTGCTCGTGATAGTTCCGGTTAATACCAATGCACCGGTTGCTGAATCCCATGTATAAGTCGTTCCGGTCACGGTAATCGTAGTCGGCAAACGATAACCAGCATCAGCACTGATCGTATAGCTCAAACCTGCTGCCGAACCGGTATATTCATACGATGTCGGAATAGCAGGACTACTGGTGACATTGTTAAGTGTAGAAGTAATTGTATAAGATTTTTTGGTCCATTTCGCATATAGCGTCGTAGTCTCGTTCACTTCATCCGAAGCAAAGTTCCACTCATTGGTGCATGCCGGCTCTTTGAACCAACCGCCAAAATCCCAACCGGTAACACTTGGCGCAGGACTCGGAGCACTAATCTTGCTTCCTGCTGTCACATTCGTCAAATCCGAAATAGTACTTCCATGACCTTGTAAGTCAAAATGTACCGTTCCTTTCACAAACGTCTTGCTCATTGTCAACGAATGGTCTTTGATATCCAGCGTCGCCGTGATGTTATATGTCGAGCCAACATGCATTCCTGTACAAGAAGCATTGTGGTTCCAATCATCATTAGCTACCTTATTACCAATCCATCCGTTGTAATTGGTGCTAATCTTGAATTCTTGCGACTCGCCTGCCGCATCCGCCGGCGCGTAATTATTGTAGGTGGCAGTCCAAACACCGTTGTTCTGATCGCTGAACGTTCCTAACGAACTTGCCCAACTATTCGGATCACCATACAACGATAATGTCACGCCAGTAGCATTCCAACGTACATAATCATCACTCGCGTCGTAGGTGTCGCTTGATCCTGTCGAACGAATCGTATTGCTTCCGTTAGCATCCGCATAAGAACAACCACCGTTCTTGTTCTTCCAATCCGAGCAGTTACTCTCAAAACGTTGAATGTCCAAATACGGCAGATTACCCGATGACGGAACAATTGCCGCAAAGAGTTTCTTGCCATCATCTCCTCCGCCGGATGCATCAAACAGCCAATAGGTCGGTTGTGCCGTTTCGCTTCCGCCCGCAGTGTGGAACCATGCTTTTACGCATTTGCCGTTATCCCACGCGCTCGTGCTATGTGCCTGAATAAAGATAGTCTTGTTGTTCGGGAAGTTCGATGCCGCGTTAATAGTCACCGTTGCTGTCGCGGTATTACCGTTATAGTTGGCCGTAGCAGCTACTGTCGCGGTTACGGTTACAGAACCCACAGCCACACCGGTTACCACACCCGTGCTGGTATTGATAGTCGCGCAGCCTGAAGGCGTAGCGGAAGTGATAGCATAGGTTACTCCTCCGCTTCCGGAGTTACCTCCCACTGACGGCGCAGCCGTGCTCTCTCCGACTGCCACACTATTAGGCGTATAGGTCAATGTCGGCGAGATACTTGCCTTGTTCACCGTCAAAGTATAAGAAGCCTCATCGGCACAATAATCAACATCCGATACGGTCTGTTTAACCGATGAAGCTGTAACCGTTGCCGAACCAGCACCGTTAATAGTCACTTGACCTGTAGAAGTATTGATCGACACACAGCCTGCCGGAGAAACGGAACTTAGTGCATAAGTTACCGCCACACCATGATCATTAGTCAATGTCTTTGTAAATGCCGCATCTCCATAAGTCTTCGTCTCTGTCGCTGGTGAATAAGCCAACTCTGCTTCTTCACATGCTTCTACTTGCTTGAAGAGTTGGACTGCTTGCTGTCCTGTTGTATTGTATATGGCGAAACGATAGGATCCACTATTGTTATTCCAGCGTATGGCATAATTGCTGTTTCGCTCGGACACAATAGAGTTAACACCTAATGTCCATTCGTTCTGATGTGCTGTGAACGACCCATCCCAACGCAATTTGGATCCAGTAGCGTTAGCTGAGTTGCCCAAATAATAAGTAGTCCCGCTTTCAATATGACTTATTGAGTAGCCGTTAGTGGTCTCTGCAACCGTATAAGCTAATGCGTCAGTAGTGGCATTAGAAGCAATCTTTTTGTTATTATAATAACTGGAGATATTCGTATATGTTGCATAGGTATCCGCGTTTACGTTACCGTAGTGCGTATTTAACGCATTCGTATTATTATAAACAATCAAATACTTACCTGGACCAATATCTTCAGCATCCTCGACCAGCACATAATCACCACCTGCGGCAACCCATTGGGCAGTCAGCGTAACAGCTTTCGCGGGCATCGTATAGGTCACTCCACCGTTGTAATCGGTACCGTCTTGATCTCTCCACTTACTAAACACTTTCTTGGAGGGAGGTGTTATGCCCGTAGTTCCGTCATGCAGCGTAAATGTTGCTCCTGACGCTTTGGCACTCTCTGTCGGCGTTGTTCCTGTTCCACCGTTAAGATTATAGGTAACGGTGTATGCCGTTGCCCATTGGGCATACAATGTGGTATTGCCGGAAATGGAAAAAGTAGCCCCCGGTGCATAATCCGTTCCTGAATCATCCGCTTTGGTATCCCAATGTGAGAATACTTTACCGGAAGGAGCCGTGAAACCATTGGCTAATACAGTTACTGTCGCCTCGGATGCATATGGGCTATTACTATCTGTCATTGTTCCTGACGCGCCAGCATTGTTCTTGTCGTATGTAACTGTATAAGTTGTTCCGCCTGCTTCTTTGTAAAACTTAATACCATTAATCTGAAGAGGACCATTGCTACTGGCTTTCGCACAAACGGCCTCTATTTTGTAGTAGTAATTATTTGCTTGATTAGCGGCAGCAATCGTGACATCTTTCCAACCGGTAGCTTTAGTAAAAGTACCACGCTCCGTCCACGATGATTTATTTGTAGAGGTATAAAGTTTAATGCTCGTAACGGAAGCTGTAGTTATAGCTCCGATATTAATACTTACTTTCGTTATTTTTTGATCAATAATAGCATTTGTTATGAATGTTCCTGTAAGCGCACTACTTTTGGAGCCTATCTTTACATATTCCCAACCATTGTTATTGTTATTCGCATTAGTAATATTCACTCTAAATGAGTTGGTTGTGTTGTACCAACTATTAGAGTATGAACCTACATTGCCTGAATTGTTGGTAGAATTAAAGATAGTTTCTTTATAAACTTCTTCAGCTCCCCACACATTTCCGCTGCCGATGGTCAGCATACATAGGCAAATCAGACTAACGAGAGAGAATCGAGAGACTATCGACTCGATAGCATGTCGACCCTTTCTGCAAGTTACCTCAGGGCTCATCCCTGATCGATTAAGTAAAAATAGATTTTTCATATTATTTTGATTTTTTATATATTATTCTTCTACTAATGAATCACCTTCATCAAACGAGATATCTTCGCTATCATCGGTGTCTAAAAAGAGATCTTCTGAATTCAACTCTTCTTTTTGTTCCTCCGACAAAAAGACAAATTTTTTATCTTTCGGGGTTTCTATGCGACTTTCTGTTTGTACTCTACCCACAATACCGATATAATAATCATCTTCTGTCTTTGTCCAATAAATCTTTACTTCACGTTTATCTGTAAGTTTATTTTCTTTAGAGTATGCCGAAGCCTTTTCCTCACATTTATTCTTTAAGTCTTCATTATCGGTGAGCATAATGGCATATCCCTTAGGACAGTCGTCGTAGTTAACTAAAAACTTTCGAATCCTATCTACATCGTCTATATAATCCTGATCGTAATTAGTAATATCTTGGCCCTTATGCCTCAGTTTCAACTCAATAGGAATGAGTGCATTATCTAACTGCAGCAAAAAGTCCACTTTCCAAAATGTGACATCTGATTTAGATATGCATTTTGTTGAAGGATGTGTAAGGACTTCTGTCTTTATCTCATTTGAGATAACTAACGGAGTATTGTTAATGTTTTCTTGCACAATATCAAAGAATTGCTTTTGAAAGTTTGGTTCTGTTTCCATCGCCTTTGGATCACAAGCCTCTACTGCAGCACGCAAAAACACTCCCATTTTATCAAGCTGCTCCATAATGTCTGTACTGATGATTCTACTTGCCATAATTGTATTTGGGTTTTGATATTTTATTTGATACATTTATAGTGTCTTATGCTAGACTCGTCAATTGAGTTTTCCATAATCTTCCGAAACGTATTAAGAGTTCTCTCATCTCACTATTGGGATAGTATGAGTGAATATTGGAATCTCTTTTATAATGGGATGTAATTGTAATATGATCTTTTTTAACATTCAAAAGCAAATTATATGTTTTATCCAAGTTATTCTCCTTGCAAACTATAACTCCGCTCCCGAGACCTGTTTTTTGTTCGAAGTTCCAGTTAACAATTTTCTTCCCATGTGGGTCCACTCCGTTTTTTATGCAGTTAAGGATTGCATCATGAAGATTTTGTGGCGTTTCAGAGTACAAACTGATATAATTATCTTCCAAGTCCATTAATGCCCCATATTCCCTAGTAAAATATGTTTTAACCTCAATAAGCACCCTTTTAATAAAATCTCTATTTTCACCATTATACTTTGAAAGTATATACGCTTCACAATACCATACATTATCCAATTGTATGCGTTTGTGATTTTTATTTTGTGACCATAGGCCAACCCAATGACCTATGCCCGTTTTTTATGTTGACATAATGAAATAACTAAATATTGAAATGACAAACTTGGCAAAGTTGACAAACTTTACTTGGTCCTTTTCCCTGTCCAGCTTGTTCCTTTTTTCTCAGCTTGTTCCTTTTTTTAACTACTTTTTTAGTTTATTTCAGTATGTCAAAGATCTTTCAACCATTGTTTTCAGTGCCTGGTTGTAGCACTATCTTTGAGTGTGTTTCGAATTGTATTTCGTTATTTAAATTATGTACGCACACACGCCTTTGCGCCCATGCGTGTGGAATGGTGTACATGCACAGAAAACGGCAACTCCGTTTAATAGTGGAATTACCGTTTGTAAGTATTATACGGTGTTGATTAATAAATCACCATGTTTTGAGGTATGATACGCAGAATATTAACTATATCTCCCTCAATACTATAAAGAATCGCCATTCTTTTGAAATTCAATCTCCTCATGTCACATCCATATTGGTATGACAATTCAGGAACAATAGGAAAATAATCGGCCCCATTTGCCAACCACTGCATCTTCGTGTTCAACTCCTCAACATATCGCTTGGCTGTTATGGGCGCTTGATACGAGAACTCGATGGCATCGCGGAGCTCATGAAGATCATTCTCTGCCTCTTCTGTGACAAAAATCTCAAACCGCGCCATTAGTGAGCCTCTCTAATGTCATTCAACCCGTAATGATGCCCCAAATCTTGGCACAAATCTTCGTAAACTTCCGTCCAAGGACGCTTCGGTTTATTTCGCCAATCCGGATCGATTAAGGTTTGTCCAACCAATTGCTCGTCCAATGCGAACATGCTTTCCTTTTTAACTGCTTCCATATATCGTTACTTTGTGTGTCGTTTACCTTTGGCGCTGCAAAGGTACAACAAAAATTTGGAATATACAAGACTTTTGCTGGAAAAATCAAATTTATTTGAATTTTTTACGCAGAAAGGCTTGTCATTCGCACAAACGTGCGACTGTACCTTCGGAGGATTCCTTATTCATAAGGGCGTGCCGAAGTACATTAAAATTTCGATATACGCAAGCATTTGGAGAAAAATCTTCTGATTTCTCTTCTTTTTACGGTAAATCCACTATGTCAAAGATCAATTATCCAAAGTTTTAAGTGTTAGGATTGAACACTACATTTTCATTGTATACTGTATTTTATATTATTTACTATTTATAATGTACGCGTATACACGTATAAATATTGAGTTTATCTATTGTTGCGTTGTGTTATCATTTTTTGTATCATTGCTCTGACTGGCATCTGGAGCAAAATCTCCGTAGTAAACATTTGTAATCAAACATATTTGAAATGCTGTCAATTTGCCTATTAGTGCAGATAAATTACCCTTTGGTGAGGCATTTAAATAGGCGAAGCACTCATTTAATAAATAATCTATTCCTTCTCTAACA
>Ga0247610_10001465_pt1 | contig 29287 bp, 31 predicted proteins | sample 174DNAGHGhighgp2_FD_193483 | JGI IMG/M metagenome (GOLD analysis project Ga0247610, IMG submission 193483) | Sheep rumen microbial communities from Palmerston North, Manawatu-Wanganui, New Zealand - 1742 DNA GHGhigh gp2 | ecosystem: Host-associated > Mammals > Digestive system > Stomach > Rumen...
AAACGTAAAATGGGACTGGGCAAAAAAATGCTCGAACTCGGACTTGATTATGCATTTAAGACCGGTAATGCCAGTACGGTATCTCTCGGAGTTTTTGAAAACAATCTCTCAGCTTATTACTGCTACAGATCTGCGGGATTTGAAGATATTGAAACCAAAAGAATCGAGACCTATGAAATACTGGGTGAAAAGTGGGTTTGTAAGGAAATGAGAAAACATATATTATGAATGTGTAAGGAGAAAAAACATGTCCATATCATATGATTATTACAAGACATTCTACTATGTCGCTACATATCACAGTTTTAACAAGGCTGCTTCCGTGATGAACATCAGTCAGCCTAATATCTCCCGTTCCATAGGCAAGTTGGAAGATAAACTCGGATGCAAACTGTTTAACCGTTCCTCAACAGGAGTCACCCTGACAAACGAAGGAAAAGATCTGTATCTGCATGTGGAGGCCGCTTTCAAGCACATCGTCGAAGGCGAAAAGATGATAAGGTCTTCTGAAAAGTTCAAAGGCGGTCTGCTAAAGATAGGTATCAGCAGTGAACTTACCAGGGGTATGGTCAGTGTAATGATAATACCAGCTATCCTTGCTTTTCGTAAAGAATACCCTGAAGTAAGGCTCGAAATATGCCACGCGCCCTCTCCCCAACTTGCATCAGATGTAAAAACAATCTCATGGACATAGCATTTGTAACAACTCCATATAATGAAAGCATAAAAAAAGCTTTATATAACAAAAAAGTACTGCATTCATACCAGGATATAATAATTGCCGGAAACAACTTTAAGGAATTAAAAGACAGAAGGGTATCACTGAAAGAACTCATTGACTATCCGATCATCTGTCTTGGTTTAGGAACTGAAACAACAGATTACAGTTATAGAAACATGTTTTCCGAATCAGGTCTTGAATTTAGTCCCAGCATAGAAACGACAAGCACCGGGCAGATACTGATATATACAATTGAAAATCTCGGCATTGGATTTATCCATCCTAAGGATGCAGCAACGGCCATAGAAGATGGAGAAATCTTCAAAGTGAACATAAAAGAGAAACTGGCGATCAGATACATTGCGATGTTAAGCAACATCAGAGAGAAAAATACCACAAAAAAATTTGAACAAATAATAAACGACCATCTTAGCAAATAAGTTGGTCGTTTATTGCACTTGATCCCGACAGTTATTACTTGTCGGATATATCTTCCTTTTGATTATCCTCATTGTCTACATTAACTATATTTTTATAATCTATAACTACCGCATATAAAAAACTCCAAAAAGTATAATCCAACACACACAATACTGCCAACCATTTAACAGGACTTATCAGCCCGGCTATCAATATATGAATCCCTCCAAGAAATGGTATTCCTGATATATGATGATCTATACCTTTACTCTGGATCTTTTTAGTTTCAATGATTGCGCCTATATTAATTATCAGGTATAAGAGACCGATCCCGCCAATGATTGCCGGAAAGGTCCACGGATGCATCTTAAACCACATGATGAACACTCTCCCAATTCACATTATCTATACCATAAAACTGATTTCAATCTTTGTAATATAAATCTGAAATAGGAACTCTTTCCGTATACCATGATGTAATGTCATGAATAATAGCAGTATTTAAATCCTCTATAAATATTGCTTCGTCATAATCCATATTTCTGGCATACTCAATATCATCTTGTTCCTGTTCAGAAATTATATCAACTTCTTCAAAATCATGTGCAAGATAGTTATCGCGCAGATTTGCTGCTAAATCAATATACTCTGGTTTGTAATAGATTAAAGTCTTTTTCATATAACCACTCATATTTCACTCGCGAATATAACTTACTATCAAGCGTCAGAATTGTTTAGTGAAATCCATTAAGATTAATCCTTTCGCTTTAATACAGAGATCGCCGCATAGTGCAAAACTTCAAACCTGTCAGGTGCATTCTCAAGTAGTTTTCTGTGTTCAGCTTCCCATCTGGCCAGATCTTCAGATAATAACGATGCGCCCACACCCCGACAGGCAATCATACGTCCATGCCAGGATTTCTTGGTAAATGGCACCTTTAGATCATACTCTTCATGATCTTCCAGATCAAAATAATCAAGCATAACATCAGGAATAGAAATAGGACGTTTCGTCTCGCCTCCACCAGTCCATTCAGGATTAAACTTCCTAACGAGTTCTTCGCTCTTTCCTGCAATCTCATCTTCAAAAGGAAGCCATGCCATATATAGAATGACAATACTTCCGTCTTTTCTGAGTATCCTGTGTAACTTTGGAGCAACTCTTTTATGATCGAAATACAAAAAGCACTGACATGCTGTGATCACATCAAAAGAATCTGAAGGGAAATCAATCTGTTCTGCCGATACTGCTTTGAATTTGATATTCATACCTGATTCTGCAACAAGTCTTTTTGCCTGTTCGATCTGCCCCGGAGAAATGTCAGTTGCCGTCCACTCTGCTCCGTATCTATACATGTTACGCGGCAATACGCCTGTGCCTGTACCGAGGTCCAACACTTTCTGCCCTTTGACACAAAGTCCTCTGTCTGCTACTCTTCTATAAAATTCCTCGGGATATATGTCCCTGTATCTGGCATAGTATTCAGAAGTTTTTCCCCAGTCAAAAGCCTTACCCTCATCTATCCTCTTATCTCTTATTTCCATATATGTTCCCTTCAATATCAATTTGTGACATTTATTGATTGGGATTATCATGCTTTGTAAACAGATTTGATAAAGCATCTGATATTGCATCAGCTTTCCTGTATACTTCTCTACAAATATCAGTACGCCAAAAAGCAAACTCCAACAAAGCATCCCTGTTTTCTGTTTTGTCTATCAGATATTCCTCATACCCATAAGCACTAAGTGATAATTGAAACAAATAAACATATGGCATAGCTTCCAAATCTCTTTTAGTAAGCTGAGCATATTTCATATACTCCTTCACATACTGTGCAAAATCCTCGATATCAAAAGCTTCTCCCTTTCTACAAGCACCAGCTTGTATATATGACCTCATTATCTCCCAAATAGCAGGCAACTTTGCTGCCGCAACAAAGTCTATTACTGCCTTTACATGATCTTCATCGAATATTAACTGGCATGCCGTATAATCTCCATGACTTGGTGTATATGTGATGCCATTAAAGTATCCTTTCATATCCTCAATATGACTAAAAAGCTCTTTCTTGAATAGAAAGTCTTCTTTAATCCTACTGTAATTGGGATCGCATTTCTCTTTTTCCAAAGCATCAAGCAATCTGTCATATTTCTTATTCACGGCTTCCACTGAAATACTCTCAGCCCATTTTTCGTCAAGTTTTGATTCCATGGGATAATCTTTGAGTATGGAATGTAATATTCCAAGATATTTTGCACTATTCTTTAAAAGATCATGTGGCAAATCGTTCAGATATGATTTCCCTTCCAGATATTCCTGTACACTGATCACATGCCCTTCAAACAAAATACAGCTATTTCCACTTATTGTCTTGGCAAATCTTGCCACCGGAAATCCTTTTGAATACAAATACTCAACAAGTTCTGTCTCTCTTTTAACATCTTGAACAGTGAATTCTTTTTGATATTCTTTGAAAAAATATATACCTTCCTTGCAACTAACCTTATAGCAATTCGCCGTCCCCATTGGAAGATGTTGACTCTTAGTCATACGGAAGCCGTATTCCTGCAGCAAGAACGTCTGCATCTTATCTTGATCAAAAACACTTTTTTCAATTGGCATTAAACATTACTCCCGATATACTTTCACTTATATGACAGAAATAGGCCAGAGAAACAATCAATACAAGCAAACTATTAGTATAAGAGCTACAATAGCGGTATTCATATCGATATATACACCATTATTCACATATCCATACTTAACCTCAAAATGAGGTATCCCATCGTTCCCATCGGGAAACCAATAACTGTCATGTAGACCAAAACTTCTGGTCCTATATTATCAGTCATACCAAACAACAATAATGATTCAAATACTAAAGAAGCAAACATAATCACACAGCCAATGATCGTTACGATTATTGCAAATATCTTGTCACCACGATACAGTACTGTTGTCTCCAAATGTTTCTTGATGAGCATTTTGTATAACATGATCATCACCCCGAAGAACAATACAAATCCTATAAAATATATTATGTAGTTATATCTGAAATTATTACCGTTTGAAATAAATGTACTCCACGTTCCGATATATACTTTTCCGAGTGTTTGAACATACCCGCATAGACATGCAGCAATTATAACAAGTAGCATATATAAACATATTATTCCCATTGTTTATCCCTATGATTTGAAATAAAGTGAAAAAAATGTTTTCATATAAAATCTCTTAACTCTCAGATAGCGTTTGTATTAAATACACAAGATTTGGACCATGACCAAATCTGAAAACATATATCAAACCTAAAATGCCTATAACAATATGTAGAACAATAAAGATCATCTTTTGCACATTGCCCTTGTCTTTTAATATAGCGCACTGACCTATAATGAAACCGATCATTTTTATGAGTATTATCATTACTTCCCAAAATCCGGCTCCTAGGCGAAAAACGACTTGATTTTGCAGTTCACCTGACCAGTTCTCATATTCAGTAACATCAAATCCGACTAAATCTACCAATAATGAAGGTATGAAAAAGATGAATAATACTAGGAGCAAAAAATCTATCAAAACCATAGTGATACTTAAAACTGTCTTGTTTTTCATAACTGTAACCTCTGCATATTAACTATAAATCCTCAGATAATGGATAAAATATTTAATCCAAAAAAGAAGGATTTTACACTGAAGGCGCAAAAAACTCACATAAATTCATTTTAACATAAATTGCGGCTAAAGAACTTGTCTATGTAAATATAGAACGAGCCGAATGATGGAATTAACACCATCATCCAGCTCGTCAATCATCTTATAACATCATATTACAATCTTAGTTATACAGAGTTTCCGCCATCTGAGCTATCTCATCCGCAGCAGCATGCAGTTCCTCGATGGTCGCATTGATCGTAGCCATCTCTTCGCTCTCCTCGTTAATACTCTCACTGATCTGTCTTATCTTTATAAGAATATCCTTTACTGAAGAATTGACATTATTGAGAATACCTGAGATGTGTTCAGTTGTCTCCTTCGTAGAATTAGACAGCGTCTGCACTTCGGTTGCTACAACCGCAAAACCTTTTCCAGCATCTCCCGCTCTTGCAGCTTCAATAGAGGCATTCAAAGATAACAGATTAGTCTGATTAGCTATACTCTGGATACTGCTTATGATCTCCATAGATGCATTAACTGCATTCTCAATATTATTCGCAGCCTCGGTTACCTCTTCCTGTCTTAAAGAAACATCTCGCATCTGGTTAGCCGCATATTCAACATTCTTAGAAATCTCAGCGATTCCTGAACGTAATGATGAAATATTAGGCTCCATTTCTTCCTCAAAGCGAACCCTGTTCTTTTTCTGCTCGCTTATATCAAGTATTGTTCCGGCTGCCATAAGCGGAACACTGTCCTTAGACCATACTACATAGCTTGATGCTCTGACCCATACATACTCACCATTCTTGTGTCTTATACGATATTCCATATCAAATACAGTTCGTCCAGTGGGATCTCCCAACTGCTTTGCCATGGCAGCAGATGCCTGCGGTACATCATCAGGATGGATCCTCGTGATCCATGACTGCATGATATCCGGAAACTCCGATGTATGAGGTGCAAATCCCAGTATCTTCTTAAACTGATCAGAATAAACCATAGGTGAACTTGGATCATCGATTGCATACTTGGTAAGATCCATGCTCCAGCTTCCTTCAAGCATCATCAGATCGACTGCAGCCTGTCTTCTTGAATCATGTTCAAATATCTCTGCATTCTTTTTATGCTCATCTATATCTGAAAACGTACCTATGAATTCCCTCGGACTTCCGTTAGCATAGCGTAAACACTCACCGGCTGCATGATACCATTTGTATTCACCGGATTTAGTGAGAAGTCTATAATCGATATCATATTTTGCTCTTCCCGTTTTATCTGAAGCCGCAGCTCCAAATGCAGCGAATACGTCTGCTGCATCATCAGGATGAATGAGTCCACCGAGTGCATCTAACGTATCCGGCAGTTCCTGCCTGTTATAGCCTAACATCCTGCGGAATTCATCACTGAACATTACTTCAGACTGATTTCCGCTCTCATCATAAAAACACTTCCATATGCCAAGATGTGTGCTGGTATTGACTGCTTCCAGCTCTGTTCTGCTCTCTTCCAGCAGCTTATTAAGTCTTGCTATTTCCTGATCTTTTTCAGCTATAAGAGCATAAGTGTCATTACCCGAATCCAATACTTTCCTTCCAAACATCCTTCAACCCTCCTCTGATATGAGCTTCGTTCTTGTATTATATCACATTTCGGGTTATAAGCGATAATATCAAGCAGTGCCGTCGTTATATCAAATTGTTATAGCATTTTTACTGTTCCTCGACTTCCATCCACAATCACCTTGTCGCCTGTATGAAGCAGAGTTGTCGCATTACCGCAGCCTACCACAGCCGGTATGCCGCATTCTCTAGCTACTATTGCAGCATGTGACAAGGGGGCGCCGATATCAGTTACAATAGCTGATACCTTCGTAAAGACTGGAGTCCATCCTACATTTGTTGCAGCGGTCACTAGAATATCCCCTTCTTTTATATCTCCTATGTTTTCAATATCAGTTACAACTCTGACCTTTCCTCTGACTATTCCAGCTGCTCCGGCAAATCCTTTTATATCAGCATCCTCAGCTGGTGTGTGTTTCATATCCTGGATATAATAATCGCTCCTATGATCCTCATCTGCTCTCCACTCATCTACATAAAATCTGCCCACAACAACATTAGGAAGCGGATCATAAGTCATATATCTTTCATATGTTTCTCGTCTCAGGGTCAGTTTTTCATGTGCTGTTCTTTCACCCTTAAGATATGAAAACAGTTCATCAAATGTGAGCATAAACACATCATCATCCAATCCAGTCAGTCTGCCGACCTGCAAAATGTATTCTCTGAATACACAGAATATCCAAACCCCTTTGCTTCGCAGATCCTCTCTGAATTCATTTGCCTTGACAAAGCGCGATATCTTCCTATCTATCCATCTTCTTTTATTCGGATATTTATCCTTAAATTCAGCCAGTGCCTCTTCATAGGCTTTTTTCTGAACTTTTTGCATCTCATACATATTCAGATGGTCGTCCTTATGTTGCTCTATAAGCTTATCTACATATGAATAATCCTCATACGGATGAACAGCAGCCAGCTCCATTTCATTAGGACATCTCTGTCCAAATTCTTATATATTCTTCCTTGGTCATCCTGCCGTCTATGACATCATTTATCAAAAACAACGGTTTCATGCTTTCGATCAATCCAAGACATCCGGCACATAATCTGTCCGCCATATCGTCTCCGGCTATCTTTGCTATGCTGTTTCTGGTATTAAACAGCGGGACCATGGAAGTACCGGACTGCCCGATAACTGATGACATACCATCTCTCAGTTTTGTCAGCATTACCTCTTTCCAATATGAATTGAGTTGCTCCACACTATTTATCTTTTTAATCTCTTCGATCATATCTCGCGCGATATCATCCAGCTCACTGACCATTTTCTTCTTTTGTTCCTTAGTCAGTCTGGATTTTTGTTTTGGGAAAAAGAGTCTGAATATCCTTTTTAGAAATGCCTTTTTATCAAATGGCGATACAGGCACCTCAATGCCATCAGGAACTCTTCCAACAAGTCCCTTCATACCCTCATATGCCTTTTCCTTTTTAAAGCCGAATGATACTGCCAACGAACACATAACAGATATATTCATATACGGTTGTCCGCATATATTGTCTAACCAATCGGGTAGACCCAAAATCTCATTAATCTTTTCCAGAACGCTGAATGTCATTGGAGATACCGGTTTCATGAATATCTCACCTACATTAGTTCTAGTTAACATCTTATATGCGGATCTTGTACCGTTGATATCATAGCTATCCATATCAAGTCTTTTAAGAGTCGTGATCGGTCTTGCCTGAAGTATATATACCTTTTTTTCAGATACCGCCCATTCGATATCCATTGGCATTCCGTAGAGCTTTCTGATCACGGCACAGTATTTTGACAGAGTCTTTGCATATTTGGCGAATTCTGTCGGGCCTTCATATTCATACTTTATAGCGTTTATCCTGAATTCCTTAGCATTTTCTATGCCTGAAACAAGTCTTTCTCCTTCACCGCATACATAGTTTCCAACCATTTTCTCATCCTTGCCCGTTATGACATCGGATGTGAACAGTACACCTGCAAATTCAGCTTTTACATATCTCTGGATGATGATACCTATTCCAGCTTTTTGAGTCAGATCAGCAGACTGATTCTTTGTATATGCCATAACATTTGAATTATTACTCGATGAAGCTACTCTTTTTATGGCTTCAGAAATATCTTTTTTCTCTACGTCGATCACCGTTTCATACTGTCCCGCAAATGAAGCATTGTTACCATCCTCATTTATCGCAGATGATCTTATTGCATACGTTGATCTATCACTAAGGTTATTTAAAAGCTCTCTGAGTTCGTTATCAGCTTCTGCTCTTAGCCTCGTTCCTTCTAATGCATCACAATTTATCACATATCCTTCAGGTATGCGCATGCTTGTATTCTGCATCATATATGCAAGTGATCTTGCCTTTCCTCCGGCAAGAGAATATTTATCTAACGGTAAACTGTTAAGTGGATATATAAACATTATCAATCTCCTAAAAGCAGGTCTATACGCATGTCAAGGAAATGCTTCAATTCTTCCTTATTTGCAAGATCGATTCCAAAATCCTTTTTTATATCATCTTTTCTGTATATGATAAGCTGCATCATAGTAGACAGCTCATAGGAGATCAGTCTGCATTCATTTTCGCTCTTTTTTCCTTCATAATGCTTTAAGACATAAGGGAAAGTAAAGGATTCCTTTCCAAGATCTCTCTTAAACAAGACAAAACTGGTGATTGCCTTAGTAAACTTATGATTTTCCACAAGGCACTGTGCCACTATAAAATGCAGCTGCTTTATTATCTCTTTGGGTGGGGCCGAAGAATTAATGATAGCTGATACGTCGCTGTCTTTTAAAAATTCAAGATACTGCTTCTGAAAAGTCTGATATATGAGATTTTCTCTGGATCCAAAGCAGTAATTTATCATCCCCGGCTTCACGCCTGCCTTAGAAGCTATCTGCCTGCTTGTCACAGACAGCGGATCATCCATATCCTCCATGAGTGTTAATGTTGATTCAATTAATCTATCTTTTGTGATCTGCAGTTTTTCATCTTTATTCATAATGTGTCCTTATTATTGAACGCGTTCAATAATAGTATATCATAAAAGATTATAAATACAATAAAATCATGTTACAATTAGGACATGAAAGTTTTGGAAAAAACCAACAATACCGATAAAGCCTGGCTCATAATCATTCTGTTTGTCGGAGTATATTATGCTCTTTTATATGCTCTTTCATTCATTATGGAATACCCTGCCACTTACGCACTTATAGGGATCAACGGACTGGTATTTCTAGCTATCCATCTTAAAAAGCTTGAAGTAAGCGATCTGTGCTCTTCATACTTTCTTTCTGTCAAGAAAAAACAGTCATACAGAATAATGACCAGCGCATTTACTCACGAGCATCCTCTGCATATACTCTTCAATATGTATTCTCTCTCAAATATCGGCCCCGCTCTGGAAACGCTTTTGGGCAGACACGCATTTTTCGCCGCTTACCTTTTGCTCATCATCATATCAGGAAGGATCTCAGTCATGCTCAAGAAAAAAAAGAGCCCCTATACTTCAAGTATAGGAGCTTCTGGAGCAATATGCGGTCTAATGGGAATTCTCATCAGTATGATAGGAATATACAATCCGTACAATCTGAAGTATTTTCTTCCCACCATAGCATTGCTGATCCTCATGTCTTTTTCAAAACACATTGATTCCATAGGTCACTTCTGCGGACTTTTAACCGGGATCATAATGGGATTTGCCATGCTCGGTTTTATGTACTGAAAGACCTGAATATGTAATCAATATACGATGTATCTTCAAAGCGCAGATAGTTTCCGTAAGGCATGACAGTACAAGACATCACCCTGATACCAGATGCTACCAGTATCTGATAACCATTCTGACTCATGAGCAGAGCTGGTTCTTCATCATTTCCATGAGAGATATATCTGGCAACATTGCAAAGGTCCATCCACGAAAGCATATCTTTGTAACGCGCACTGAGCTTTTCCTTCTTACCCCAGTCAAAATAATTCCACCAGACTTTTCCGGCTTCATGATACTGTCTGGCAGTATTCAAGTTCTCTGTTAAAAGTATCGTTCCCTTTTTCGATACGAAGCTTAATGCGCCCGATCTTTTATCGATCCTTACTGTAAGCTTATTAAGTCTAACCTCAATAGAATCCCTCATATCTGCACACAGCCATTTGACCTGTTTATCATATTTAACTTCTTTCGGAAGCGGCTTAAGCTTGATACTATCCTCTTTCGAAAAAGTTATACGGACTGTTTCGTCAGAGACAGGTATGATTGAAAGGATACCGTATCCTGTGACTATTTCCAGTTTTGTCTTATCCTTATTGATCCATCTGACACTGTTATTTATCTTTACATGTCCGATAGGTTTTAACGATGTGGATTCTGGAGCAGTACCAAATTCAGACTCTTGAACCTTCTTGGTATCTTCCTTTGCTATCACGTCTGATTTAGGAGTAATTATCCCGGGTTTTACATTGACAGCACTCTTTGACTTAACTATGGCTTTTTTCGCTTCCGGCTTCTTTCCTTTGACCTCGATCTTTTGGGGGCCGTATTTTTCACGAAGTACCCTGTCTATATCACCTTCTATCGCCTGCTCCTTTGCAATCTCTTCTTTTGTCTTGAACTCTTCTTCAAACTCAACAGGCTTGATGTGATAATCGTCCTCTTCAAATGTGATGTTTTTTCTGTCTTCAGGTATCGGATCCGCTACCAAACCGGTAAGTGATCCCAGATAGAATACCCTAAGCTCGTGTAGTGCTCTTGTTGCTGCAACGTAGAGAAGCTTTGCATAGCCATCCTGCTTGGGATATGCTTTATTTGAGGCATCATATATGATAACGGCATCAAACTCAAGACCTTTAGAATACTCTATCGGAATAACATAGATACCTGATGAAAACTCCGTGTCCTCTCCAGAGAAGTATTTGACATCTGTGTGATCTTTCAAATAATCATAAACTTCTTTTGCTTCGTTATTATCCTTACAGATCACTGCAATGGTCTCATATTCCTTTTCCTTCATCTTGAGCGTCTGCTCTAGAACAGTCTCATTTAGCTTTTCTTTGCTGTCACATCCTCTGCACTCAACCTTTTCTCCGTGACGAACGATCGGTTCAACAGGGTATATCGGGAACGTTGCATGGCGTAAAATATCAGTCGCAAATTCTGATATCTCCACCGTATTACGATAACTCTTTTTAAGAAGTCCGAAATAGTCATATTTATTAGGGAGCATCACTTTCTTAAGTTCCTCCCAGTCAGACAGACCACTGCCAAAATTGATATTCTGAGAAACATCACCCATTATTGTGAAAGTACATTTGCTCATGCAGTATTTTAGCGACTTGTACGCCATCATTCCAAAATCCTGAGCCTCGTCGATAACAACATGGCTTGCTTCCTGTATTACTTCGCTTTCCTTAATGCGTTTGTATATGTAAGCAAGAGAAGCTAGATCATACAGATCCGGTGACCCCTTTTCATAGATTATGTCGCTATTAATCGACTTTTGTTCTGTAACAAAAGTCTCGTACAGTTCAAATACCGAATCCTTCCAGTAGAAACGTCCGAAATAGTCTTTGTATTTCCTTAATAGCTTTTTCTGTTCCTCCTCATTGTATGAGTGATACTTGCCGTAGATCTCATTTTCAAGTTTTGTCATGAGAATATCATTCAATCTCTCAATCTTTCGAATCATAGGCAGGTCACGATAATCATGCATGATGCTCTTAATATCCTTACCGCTCATGATCAGACGATCGTTCTTTTCTAACCTTATATCCTTACAGGGAATGATCTCATCTTCGAACTTTTTGCAAAAATCCTTAAGCAGTTCAAACCATTTATCTGTTCCCTTTATTCCTATACTCTTTTCTTTCTTATCAAATCTGCGTACGCTGTATTTTTTTTCCCAATCCTCATAAAGAAGTCTTGTAAACAACTCCTCCATAGTCATCTGTCGCACACCGTATACATCAAGATCCGGGAGCACCCCTGTAATGTAATTTAACAGTACTTTATTACTGCCCACTATATAGAAACCATCCGGCTTAAATTCCGTATCATAGTTATACAGTATGTACGATATTCTGTGCATAGCTACCGTAGTCTTTCCGGATCCGGCGCTTCCCTGTACCAGAACATTGTGCCTGGGATTCTTTCGAATAATCTCATTCTGTTCCTGCTGTATCGTTGCGATGATCTCGCTGAGCACATTTCTTTTGCTCTTAGACAGGTATTTAGTGAGAAGATCATCATTAGCAACTACATCCGAATCATAATAATCCTTTATGGTTCCATCTTCGATCTCGTAAGTTCGTTTTCGTTTTAGATCTGCCCTGAAGATTCCTTCTTTAGGCACCTTGTACTCACACATGCCAAGACTGTGATCATAGTACACTGAAGAGATCGGAGCTCTCCAGTCTATAACCTCGGGCTGGGACGGATCCATGCCTATGACAGTTTTTCCTATGTAGAAACTCTCACGCTTTTCATTATCGGGATCTTCAATATCGATTCGCCCGAAAAAAGGTTTCTTTCCTGCTCTTTCGGCTCTTCTCATGTCATTTCTGACTTCTTTGAATCTTGCATCCGTGTTGAACCACTGAGCCAGTCCTTCCTTGTCCTCTACATCATACACTTCTCTTAATGACTTCAGTTCATCCTGAAGTCTTGTCGCATTTTGCTTTATGCTAACAAGCTTTTGTTCTGCGATTTCTTTTACCCTATTCAGTTTTTTCTCTTCGTCTTCCCGGGTTGTTCCGTAGAAAGTTCCGGTAAACATTTTCTCACTCATTTGGTGTCTCCTTTTTTGTTCCTACATCTTAACAAAGAATTTAAAAAAGGTATAGACTTGTATTTAAAAATATGTTATCATGCATAATGAAGTGTGCGAAAAAACCGATGCGATCATGCATCGGTTTTTTATTCTCTCTATAAACATATCAATTTATCTGTATTCCTAATCTCTCAGATAGAACAGTCCATCATCAGTTCGTCCGACTATCTTCGAGTGTACAAAGGGATTCATCACGTTCGGATTAATAATCCCAGCCTCACTAAGATTCACAGCGCTTTCCTTAGATACCGCCTTATGCTGTTTCATATATTCTATAAAGCAGTGTCCTTCCACAAAGCCTATATCAACTGATTCTCTTGACAGTTCGATTGCCTTTAGGATCAATTTAAAGATCCCAGATACATCATATTTGTGTCCCGTTATCATCATTATTGATCCATTAGAATCGATCGCATCACATAGTTGCCTTACAGTAAATGAATTATGGATAGTTATACACCTATCTTCACTCTTAATACATAAGTATGGTTCATAAAGATGATCAGAAACTGTGTATGAATCATTTCCATTTATCAGATAGTATTCTTCATCATCCTTAAAGAATACCAAGTCTTTATCTTTGTATAATTCAGTCATCTGAATCACCTTAGGCCATTCTTCCTTCTATTTGTTCTCTGAGCTTTTGCGCGACCTGAGCAGATACTTCCTTTTCTCCCTTAGGATATATCCAGTCAAATCCATCACCTTTAAATCTCGGGAAAACATGAAAATGGAAATGTCCAAATTCACAGTTTTCACCACCGTTTTGCATAACGCCGTATCCCTTAGCGTTATATACAGTTTCATAAGCTCTTATGATCTTCCTAGATACTCCTATGATCTCTAAAACATATTCATCCGGAAGATCACATATATTATCCACATGCATTCGAGGGATGATCAACACATGTCCCTCATTAGCAGGATTTATATCCAAAAAAGATATCGTATTCTTTGTTTCATCAACAATATATACTTCCTTTTTATGATCAGCTATGTCGCAAAATAAACACATTATCTATTCTCCTTCTTCACTATTTTCATTATGATAAAAATCTTTAGTATGCCATACATTAATACATTTACTGCCGTTACAGTCATTGCAAGTGCAGGCAGATACATACCTGTTCCAAATCTGTCATAAATAAACTGCAGCGGAGTTCCCCTCACAGGCCGAATCATGAACCAGTAATTGCAATTATAGGCATGGTCAAATATCAGGATAATTACTGCACATATGATCATAAATACATGATTTCTCCATATGTGCCTGATGCTTGGCTTGCACCATCCCATACTAAGACATAGGATCGGAAATATGACCTGGAGAGTGTGCCATACAAATGAATGCAGACTGTAGAAGTTTATGATCGGATACATAGACCAATCCGGAAAAACAATAGCACAGACAGCTGCAGGAAGAAGCGTAATCATGCTTATTTCGGAAAAGGTTTCCCGTACTATCCCACTACGTGTAAAAGCGATCACCGGATACATGTATATGGCAATGCTGCATAAATGGATCGGCAAATGTCCTATATCCATGCGACCATGAGCTGATAATACGGCTATCTTCAAAACCTCCAGTAACGGTAATAATACAGCTAAGGATCGCATGATCAATTCTTTGTATCTGCCTTTTACTCTCCCAAACGCTATTATCGAGACTGCAATAAAAAACAATATAACGACAATGACCGTCTTATGGGATGATCCCCACAATGTAAAACCGTTACCCGGCAAAATATCTCTTTCTTCCAGCCAGAAATAACTCGCCTTGTTCAATACCGCTCCTTTTTATGTCTCATAACTGATTGTATCATTTAAGATGATGGTTTATATGTATTATAGCACACATGCATGCACTCATACTGACCACAGAACCGAAGAAAACAAAAAGAGCAAAATAGACATGCTACTTTGCTCTAAGCTTGCTTTATTTTACAGTTCAGTTTATTTCTCGTAATACTCTTCTATAGCTACAAGCCATATTGCAAGATATTCATCCTTGAACATATCCGATGAATACTCAGTTGCTCCATCATTAAAGAATACCGTTCTTTCAGCGTAGTTAACTCTCCAGGTATCGTCCTTGCCCTGGGCAGTCACATGATACTGATATTCAGCCGCATTGTTCGCATCAAGATAACAGTCATTTATCTTTACATCAATGCCAAAAAAGTTATTTGCCATAGCAAGTGCCATGATCATGTTCTTCTTATTCCGTTCAAAATCAGGGCTGAGGTCCTTGTCTACAAGCATTATGGCAAGAAGATCATAAAACAGATCTCTGTTAATAGTACGTCCCTCTTCGAGGACATTTGAATCGACATAATCGAGAAAACCTTTAAGATCCTTGTCATTTGCCAAAACAGTTGATCCGTTCATACCACCGTTAGGTACTACAGTTATATCATTTCCATTTCTGACAACATCTGTAAAGCTGTAAATCGTCTTATCCCCCACAGGCATCTCTTCTTCCTCTTCATCCAAAGCATCAGTATCTGTATCTGCATCTGAATCAGTACCAAGATCAAGATTATTTATGTTGTCTATCGATTCGTTAAGCTTATCAAAATCGATATCTGTATCTACATCGCTATCAAATTCCTCAACATCGATTACATCATCTTCTTCATAGTCATTTTGTGATCCGCATGCACCAAGAAAGCAAACTGTCATTACAATAGCCAAACTAATCATTATACGATATGAAATTCTTCGCTTCATTTCCATCCTCCACATCAACGTATGAAATAACAACATTTCCATTATACACACATATCAGAAAAAAGATAGTATTATTTATACTTAGAAGCGATTACATACAAATCTCCTGTGGAAGACGGGCTCTGTCGTCTATATAGTAATCACAGGTTATCTTCCTTGAATTGTTACCATACAGTTGAACTATCTCCGGTATATTGTCATTAACCGCATCAAAGGTAAGTTCCTGTTCATGACACCAGTCAATAGCTTTTTCAAGAGCCTCACCGGCTCTGCATGTCCAAAGGATCAGCTTGTTGCCTTTTGCTCTCCATTTCTTCAAAAATTCTATAAGATCGATATTAGGTTCTCCCAGTGCTGGCCAGTCGCTGTAACAGAGCGTTCCATCAAAATCGACTGCTATTATTTCATAATCAATCATCTGACCACCTCAATCCGTACATTTCTAATCTATTTCTATAACAATGCATATTATTCAACATCTTTCTTGCATTGCGAACGAATGTTTGGTATAATCATAATAGAACGGATATTCGAATGTGTCAATCAGTTTTTCAACAGTGCTATAATATCCCTAGCGGTATTGATAAGAGTAAATTAGTAAAGATGTGTACAAGATACTATATTGATGAAGATACACCAGAATTTAATGACGTTATAGAAAAAGCCATAAGATCATCGCTCTACGATAGAATAAATCAAGAGCTTGGCAAGGCTATGCATTATCGCGGAGAGATCAGACCGACTGACATTGTGCCTGTCATAGCTCCAAACAGAAACGGCAACAGATCTGCCTATCCCATGAAATGGGGTTTCAGCATAAAAAATAGCACTACTCCTATCGTAAATGCTAGATGTGAGACCGCTTCTTTAAAAGATCTGTTCAAAGATGCATGGAAAAAGCACCGCTGCATCATACCTGCTTCCTGGTATTATGAATGGGAGCATTTCAGGGCAAGTGACGGAAAAATAAAAGCCGGATCAAAATACATGATCCAGCCTAAAGGTTCAATGAGTACATGGTTGTGCGGTATTTATCGCTATGAAGGCAATATTCCAGTATTTGCCATACTCACTCGCCAATCGTCTGATCCTGTTGCAAAACTGCATGACAGAATGCCTCTCATGCTGCCGTCTGATAAGATCGATGACTGGATCTGCCCAGGATCTGATCCCAACGCCCTTCTTTCCTATGCAATCTCCGATCTGTTTGTTGACCACGGTGATAGTATACCTGACATATCGGTCAAGCCATCCTGGTGGACAGATAAATGATGCTTAAAATTTAATATGACTCCCAAAACAAACGCCTGGGAGTCATATATGCTTTAATCATTATATATTTTAATCAGAATAATTATACTTTTTCAGTTTATGCCCAAATATAAGACACATCGCTGTTCCCGCAACACCTAGGATAAACATCATAAGTGCAGCACCCGAACCTTTTCCGCTACCGAACAGCATCTGCATTATACTTCCACTATCTTTCATGACAGGCTCACATACTTCATCCACCATAAATCCACCCAGTAACAATCCGATCGGAATAGTGAAAAACTGAAGCGTGTTCCTGCAGGCATATACTCTTCCCTGCAGTCTTGCCGGAATGGAATTTCTCATGATAACGTTCTGGTTAGCACTCATAACCGGAACAAATATCCATCCAAGTACCTGTCCGAGACACCAAAGCAATGGTATTCTTGAAAACGCAAGCAGATAATTCTCAGTCGCCAGTGAGAAAAGCATCGAAAGATATATTACTCTAACTCTGTCTTTTGGCTTTGGCATAACTGTTGCGATAAGGCTGCCTGCGATCATTGCTATTCCCGAACATGATGTCACGATACCGAGAACACTGTTTCCTCCTCGCGGATTTGGAATGATAAGCGCAGGAAGGACCGCATCGAATGCAGATGCGATAAGATTAACACCCGACATAAACAAGATCACATACAAGATCATTGGATTCTCTTTAAGGAAAACCAGACCTTCTCTTGCAAGCTTGATCACATTTTCTTCGTCTTCGTTCTTCTTGGGTATCTCAGGTATCCTGATAAACAGCGCAAGTGCCAAAAAAGCTATCGCAAATGTCAACAGATCAACAGCTATCGCAGCATCCAGGCCAGCAAGCCCGTATATTGCGGCTGCGATCAGCGGATTGCCTATTGTTATTAAAGATCGAGACAATGATTGAAGTCCGCTCGTTTTCTGATAGTGCTCTTTGGGAATCACCATGGTATAGGCCACTTCTGACGCCGGCTGCTGAACGGTATTCATCAGTCCGGAAACTGCATTAATCAGATAAAGATGCCATACGCAAAGCATATCTCCCTTATACAACACAAAAACCATTATAGTGGTAAGTGCTGCCATAAGATCGCATATCAGCATCGTCTTCTTCTTATCAAACTTATCTGATAATGCACCGGCAAATATACTCATTATAACGTAAGGTGCATAAGTACATATCCTCAACGTGGCTGTGCTGAGTGCAGATCCTGTCTTCTCGTAAAGCCACAGCGTAAGTGCAAATGCCGTGATCGCGCTTCCAAGCTGTGACAGACTTTGAGTACTCCAAAGTATATAGAATTCTCTTAATTCATTTATCTTATTCATTTTTCTTTGCTCCTAAATCTAAAAATTTTCTGAGCAAAGCCTGAGGAAAATCATTTTCCTCCATACAGTTTCCTCAAGCTCTGCATGGAGCAGTTACTTCGCAACGTCTCATTTTGATACCTCCTTGATAAACTGTTATGAGATCATTTTATCATATACAGCATAAATTGTAATCCTATTGGATAACAAGTCATAAGTAATATCCAAATACGATATTACTGCACATCCATAGTCTGCATTCAGTCATCTAACCCTTTATTGATCCTTTATGCTTGCTATTATCAAATTATTCAACGCTCATATTTGGGAAATATACTCTCTTAGTTCTTTCCAATCTTTTACAGTAAGAACATCCTTTATGTCAAAGTACTGTGTATCTATCGCACCGATATACCATACCGGAAACATACCCGCCTCCCTTGCACCGACTATGTCGCACTTAAACTGATCACCCACATACCAGACTTCGCTAGGATCAAGTTCAGACTTTTTTAGCGCAAGATCAAATATATGATTATTGGGTTTGCGAAAAAGATACTCGCTGGTAGCAAGTATAAATTCGAATTCATTATCCGGAATAAGTGTATTGATCCTTCTCGCGACTGCCTGTCCGCAATATGAAATGTTGCTGATAACACCAGTTCTGATATCATTTTGTTTCAAGAATAAAAGAAATTCCGATATTCCGTCTGTGGGAGTCCCCGGCGCTGCTGCATTCCAGAATACTTCATCTATTTCTTCCGGAGTTAATGCGATCTCTATGCCCAAAGATTCATACAGATATTTTGTGAACATATGATTAGGTACTTCATGCTGAAACAGATGTATCTTTGATCGATCAAAACGTCCGATCTCCTTATTGAGCTCATCAGCATATGCCTGGACCTCTTCAGCTGATTTATTGTATTTGTTTTTTATTGCATGCTCTAGTACTGCTTCAGTTCCCCTGATTCCGTTAAACTCAGCTTCCCTTATCAGTGTTTGGCCATAGTCAAACATGATCATTTTAGGTTTATCCATAATAAGTCAATCCTTTGATCGGATCGTTCCTCCTTAAAGTGTTATTCTTATTGTCTGAAGAATCATCAATATAGCTTACCGTCATAGTATTGCAGAAGCAGATATACAACATTATCATAGTCGTATTCCTTTAGTATCTGAGATTGAGTATCCCAGCCAACTTCTGATATCTCTGCAGCTTCATCGGCATAATCCTCCAGCAGATGTTCATCCTGAAGATAGAGAGCCTCAGCTTCTTTATTTGCATTGTTCACATCGGTGATAACCTGAGGAAGAAGCGGATGTTCTTTAACATCAAGCAAGTATAGATCTTTATTATCACTTGCCAGACATTCCTGGTAATACGCATTTTTTACATACCTTAGCATATAGTAATATGCAGAGTATCTAAGCAAATGATCATCACTGTTCGAGCAAGCTAAATAGCTTAAGAAATTTGCCTCATGCTCTTTATAGTATCCCATATGATGAGAACTCTCATGCGCATATAATGTCGGGAAATAAAAACGATTGACATATTTATTGTATGTCACCTCCATCGTATACGGATAGGTATAACCTCCGATCCCCATCCAGTCAAGCACATCTGAACACCATGCTGCCTTTATGGTCGGATAATACCCGTTTAATCTTTTATATTCATTCGAAATACCGTTCATTGCAACAGATACTTTTTGTTCTGTCGCTTCTTTCGAATCATAGATCACATTTCCATTCTCATCGCGTAAAACACTCCCGCATTCTTTATTTATATTATCAACGATATACAGATACAGGGTACTAAGTTCTTCTGCCAAATACTCACGCTCTGCAAAAGTCTTCTTTCCAAGGACACTGCTTCGATATGGTGCAAGCCACTGAGTAGAATAGATAAGAAGTATTATTAATATCAGAATGATAAGACTTTTAAAATATACTGATATAAATGCAATATAGCCCTTCCTTTTGCGCAAAAAGATTAAAAGGATAAGAAACACAACCGCAATGATCATCACAGCTGCCCCTAGATACATCAGCATCTCGCCCAGTGCAAAATGCAGATGTTCAACGATATGCGATATCGGATCACGTATAAAAGTATAGATATGATCAGTATAAAAATCTGACCATACTGAAAGCAGAGAAAGCAGATATGTACATACTATCAAAACAGTCATAATAATAACTGCTTTGCAAAATTTTTTGTTTTGGATATAGTATTGCTTTACATTGCCCATAATCATTTATATAAAAGTCCTATTTTTCCACATAGGTTTTGTCAGGAAACTTAACTCTTCCGAGTTCTTTTGCGATACCAAGATCCCTTTTGCGTGCGCTGTCGCTTTCTTTATAAACGATCATCTCCCAGCCGTCCATCCTGCCGTTAAGATTATGCTCTTGGATTATTTCAGCAAAAGCAAGAGCTGCCTGTCGCCCTGAATCCGGATCGCAAGCGTAAATAGCCGGCATAAGAGTTGTTATTCTTCCTTCATCATATGTTTCATATCTGATTCCTTCTTTAGATGCTATCCTGTCAAGATCAGGTTTTACTTCATTAATGACGTGATCGATCAAATCAGCGTAAAAAAGATCTCGTGATTCGGTCACATGTCCAAAGCTTGCTCCGTCTAGATTCATGTCCATCTTAAAGCTGTACACAGTATAATCAAAATCATGAAGTTCATCGTGAAGAACGACCTTTATGCCGTCATCCGTTTTTGTCTTCGATACTACATAACAGGCACCATGATCGCGCTTAGCCTGTCTTATCATCTTTCTTGCTTTTTTAGGACCAAACAGAGCATTGCTGATTATATTTATTAATAATCCAAATACGATAACACATACGATAACCGCAGTGATTGTTTTTCTTTTATTCATGATCCCACCTGAAATCATCATTCCTAAACCAACCAGAAACATCTGATCAAAAATAGTTTCTAGTCAAACAAGCAATGCTCCTTTAGCCAAATAGCAACACCATCTTCATCATTTGATAAGGTTATATCATCTGCTATATCCAATACATCTTTAACCGCATTTGCAACAGCTATTCCTTGTCCGCACATTTTTAGCATCTCGATATCATTGTCATCATCGCCAAAAGAAACAATCTCATCGGTCGAGATTTTGCTTATCTTGGACAAAGCCTCTATAGCTGCAGTCTTCCCGGATCCTTTTGGCAAAAATGAATACCATCTCTCACCGCGATAACACTGAAGTTTGCAACCTACATTATCCGATATTTCTTTTGCGATTGTTTCATCTGGCAATTCTGCAACTATCTTATTTGCTTCAATAGAAAGCTTAGAAGAATAATCATTATATATGGCCTTATGCAATTTCTCCGATTCGGATATATGCTTACTGTTCCAGTAAACAGTCTTTCCATTAGCTACTGTGATCTCTGCATTGGGTATTCTATCTAACAGACTTCGTACGATCATATTTGTTTCATGCACTGAGAAACTGCTGGAATAAATACAATCTTCAGCAGAGTGTATAAGTGTTCCGTCCGTTGTTATCTCATAATCAGGTTTTAACAACCTTATGTATCTTTCCGCGCCGATCCAGTATCTGGCTGTTGCTATAGTTAAAACCATCCCTTTCTTTCTGCATTCATTAAGAATATCCAGCGTTGCATCAGATATACTTCCGTTCTGCTTTAGCAATGTATGATCCAGATCTGTTAATATCATCTTTATCACTTGATTTTTCCTCGTTTACCTGCCTGCACAATGCACATATACCATCCTTTGTTTTTATGATATCATCTTCTCGGAAGATCTTATTGTTCATAATGCATTTAATCCAAGATTACATCTGTAACAGGCACACCCAGTACTATCACTTCATCGATATCTTCCCTTATGCCATCTTTGGTCCCATATACTTTAAATCTGATCACAGTCTGATCTGCCTATCTTGAGATCTGCGCTTTCAGGCCCCTTGGTTCATCCATCCTTATCTCAAGTTTTTCATACAGTGACCTTAACTCAGCACCGCAATCAAATATCCTAGCCTCAAGCAAAGGATTCATACCGAATCTGGATCGTTCATTAAACGAAACCGTTACTCTGTCAATGTCTGCATTTTTTAGCGATGTTATATGTATCTCAACCTCGGGGTGATTATAGTAATACAACTGTGTCAACCCGAATACCGCCAGCATGACAGTAGCTATTATCATTAAACCTGCAATCGTGATAAATAATATGTTCTTCTTCATATACTCTAAAAATGTCTTACATATAAATACCTTATAGTGTTTCCAGAGCTTCTATACATCCTTTTGCTCTGTCAATCCAAGCAGCTTATCCGAATAATGCTTTCTTCCCATTTCTCCAAAATCCGGTTTCTTCTTTTCAAAATCATATATAAGCATACATTCAGTATTTTTCTCAAGTTCGACTTTAACTCTCCCAGATGCATCTATAAAACAGGTAGGGGCGGTCTGATAAGGGGATATGGCATTTACGGTAACAAATGGTGTTACATTTTCGACCGCTCTGGTTATCAGATGACTTTTTAACATTTGATATCTTTCTTTATCATCCGTGTCAGATACATCATTGAACAACACGATATTCAAATCTGTTCCTAACTTATACAGTTCTCTGAAATACTCCGGGAAGCGAACTTCAAAACATATCCTCAGTCCTATATTGCAACCCGATATTTGAAATACGCCTGATTTATTTCCCTCAGAAAAATTGTCGCTATCCCATCCGTATAAAGCTCGTTTATCATACCAGTCTATCGGTTTGTCAGGTGAAATGAAGTATGCACGGTTATAATACTTGTCTAAATACTCAACTGCCCCTATCACTATGTATATATCGTTTCTATCTGACATCATTTGCAGTTTTTCAAGCTGCTTCTTTACTAAAGCAAAATCAACAGATTTAGAATCGGGAATGTTTCTTGGCGGGTAGCCTGTAAGAGCACATTCAGGAAAGATTATCAGATCTATATTCTGATCAGATGCCTCTTTTATCGCATTCATTACAACTGATGCGTTTGATTCAATATTTCCCGTGACCTTAAACTGGTATGCCGCTATCCTTATTTGCATATATCTCCATCAAATTATTAGAAAAATTTCTATCTGTTTTACTCCTTATTTCTCTCCCTGCGCTTTTCTCTCCTCTGGGCACGATTATCCTTTTCAGATTCAAGGACTTCCACTACAGCATCCGTCAATTCATCCGGCCAGACTCTGCCGCATTTGATTGCTTTCGCCCATGGGCACAGCTTCTCGTAATCATCATCAAAAACAATAGTATATGGTGGTCCGCATCGATCATCGACTGACATGTACATCTTTCTGCCATCATACATGATATTAGACGCATCGTATTCGCTCATCTTCTCATCCAACTTATCAAACATATCTTTTGTCAGCTCAAACAGATAATAAGATTACGTTCCTCCATATTCTCCGAAATACCTTCCGTTTTCTTCATCAAAACATGCTTTCCAGCCTGATCCCATTTTTATCTGCATATTAAGCCTCTTTATCGCCTATTTAACTACATATCTACTATTCAGTATCTTTTTTCTATCTCCAGGAGAACAAATGGATAAAACGCTTTTAATAAACGTCGTTAGGATTATAATAAACACAATCCTTTTGTTTAACCGGCTCATCTTATTTGCCTTCTTTAAGTTTTTCATAGTCTTCACTCCAGTCAAAAAGATGTTCCAAATTGTGTCTGATAGCGCATTCATGTTCTCTAATATAACGCAACCTTTTGACTGTATTTTTTACTTCCGCAATACCCATTTCAAGTTCTTTCTCATCCTGATAATCTCCCAGTGAGCGATTGATATTGTATTCGAGCCACTCTATCCAGGTATATGCCAGTCCGCAAACATCCGCATAATCCCTAAAACCGTTATCGTAGGCTTCCAGATAACCTTCAAAAAAAGCTTTCTGCAAATCAAGATCAAGATTGCATGTTGTGATCCCCGACCATTGGAGAGAAAGCTGCAAAACCGCTGAAACGGGATTGCCATAATCCAGGCATTCAAGATCGATAACAACAGGCTTATCATTGACCCACATGACATTCTTTGGATCCATATCTTCATCAATAATGCATTCAAGATCAGGCAATGCCTTCCTTGAAGTGTTTACCGCATCCTGCGCATATTCCAGAAGCAGTATATTTTCTTCAAGAATGGGAGCAATGATGCTATTGTGTTTTTTTGCTTCTTTTACATATCCTATCCAGTCTATGGCACAAATCTCAGTGGGTATATGTTCTATGTTTTTTGACTGTATAGCATGAATCCTGCCTTGTATATGCCCTGCCTGTTTGCATTGTTTTTTAGTGATAGCATTCCAGTCAGTTGTGTTACCGTTCAGCCATTGAAAAATATAAAAATACCTTCCGTCATATTCCTGCATTTTATTACCGTCAATAGTCAGCGCAGGCAATATCGGAACATTCTCAGCTTCAAGAATTCTTTCTAGTTTTTCTGCTCTTATATAATTATTCATAGCATCAGGTCGTTTCATTACTTCCGGATTCAAGAACTTCACGGCATAAGAGCCTTTTGAAGTATCAACCTTAAACATCTGATGCATGAATCCCCCGGATACGGAAGTGATCGGGAGCATTACTCTTGCCAGTTCTGATCTGTCAAAGAGTTTTACTATAGTATCATCGATCATTAATACTTATCCTCATATAAAACTGATCTTAAACAGAGAATTATCCATAGCAGGCTCAGTCAGTTCTATGAATAATCCCTGATAAATGAAATTAATAGGCTTTAAAACTAAGCACAATACTTACTATAGCTAACACTACTGCCGTTATCGGCATCCATAGTATTCTTGTTCTTTTAGCTACTATATCTACTATGGTCATTATAAAGCCTAATAAGCTTCCGATTATTCCAAATATCCACACACCTGCGGTAAAAAAGATCATGCCCGTTAATGTCAATATACCTCTGTTTGAAACAGCAGTGGCCGTACCTCCATCAGGGTCAAAGGCGGATGTAAGTAAAAGGATCACTGCACATATAAATGCTAGTACTGATATTACAAATGATATTACTGAAAACACTGTTGGAGCCCCTGATGGTTTGTTCTGATTCATTGTCTTTTTGTCTCCTCTTTATGCTCTGAATTTATATTCATTCTCTCAGATCATTTCATAAGCTTACGCAGTGTTCTTAGTAGCTCATCCACGATCTCTTCATCATCATTCTTAATACCTTCAGTTACACAGCATTTCAGATGGTAGCTGAGCAGCTCTTGATTAAATCCGTCAATTGCTGAAGATACTGACATGGACTGCTGAAGGATATCGTTGCAGTATGCATCATCTTCAATCATTTTTTCCAGGCCTCTTATCTGACCTTCCAAACGTTTCAACCTGTTAGTAAGGTTCTTTTTCTGCTCTGCTGTTCTAATTGTCTTTTTATTTGCCATGAATAGTTCCTCTAATGTATGATCATGTAATCATACGCAGATTAATGACGTCTATACCTATGATGTTCAATCGATCGATACAACCTTGTAATCCTGATCTTCCACTGCCTTGCGAAGCACATCATCTGATACTTCTTCACTCAATGTCACTACCGCCGTATTTGCATTATGATCCGCAACAGCTTCTTCAACACCGGCAACTGCCTCGAGTGCCTTTTTTACACGAGCCTCACAGTGCTCACACATCATCCCTTCTACATTCAGTGTTTTGGTCATTTTCTTTTCCTCCGTTTCAACGTTGTTTATATTAATATTATCTAACTCATCCAAGGAAACAGAATGCTTTGTTTTCTTGTCGTGAGATTCATCATGAACCTTAAACAGATTAAGCCTGAGTGCATTCATGCAGACGGTAAAACTTGACAGTGACATTGCTGCAGCTCCCCACATCGGATTCATATTGATGCCTCTATACAGTCCCGCAGCCATCGGAATGAGAATAATGTTATAAGCAAATGCCCAGAACAGATTTTCATAAATATTCTTAAGTGTTCCTCTGCTAAGTCTAATGGCTACAGATACATCTGTAAGCTTTGAATTCATCAAAACAACATCGGCTGAATCAACAGCAACATCTGCACCGGCTCCGATAGCGATACCGATATCGGCGCGGGTAAGTGCAGGAGAATCATTGATACCGTCTCCTACCATTGCAACTTTTCCATATTTTTGCAGTTTTCTTACAACGGATTCCTTTCCGTCAGGAAGCACGCCTGCAATGACCTTATCAACTCCTGCCTGCTTTCCGATAGCCGACGCTGTTCTCTCGTTATCTCCGGTCAGCATGACTACTTCAATACCCATGTTGTGCAGATCTTTTACTGCTTTATAGGAATCCGGTTTTATAACATCTGCAACCGCGATTATCCCTAAGAGTTTTTCTTCTCTTGCAAAAAACAGAGGAGTTTTGCCTTCATTTGAAAGACTGTGTTCCTTCTGCTCCATCAAAGGATCCATCTTGCATACTGTACGGATGAATTTTCCTGAACCCGCATACAGGTTTAGTCCATTCTGTTTAGCCACAATCCCGTTTCCCGGCAGAGCTTTGAAGTTGGTGACGGGCTGAACAGGGCAAGGCTGATCATCCATAGAATCTATAATAGCTTTGGCAAGAGGATGTTCGCTTCTTGCTTCAAGTAGATAAGCTGTGGTAACAAGTTCTTTCTGTGTCACATCCGTGGCAGGAATGATATCGGTCACCTTAGGCTTTCCTTCAGTAATCGTACCCGTCTTATCAAGAGCCACGATCTGGACCTTTCCCGTGGTTTCTAAAGACTCACTCGTCTTAAAAAGGATTCCGTTTTTGGCACCCATACCGTTTCCGACCATTATGGCAACCGGTGTGGCAAGTCCAAGTGCACAAGGGCAGCTTATCACCAGTACGCATATAGCCCTCTCAAGAGCAAAAGTGGTTCCCGATTCATTAACAAGCCATATTATAAATACCACTGATGCTATAGATATCACCGCAGGAACAAAAATCCCCGAAACTCTGTCTGCTATCCTAGCGATCGGTGCTTTCGTAGCTGCCGCATCACTGACCATCTGTATGATCTGTGAAAAAGTCGTATTCTCTCCGACACGGCTTGCTTTTGCTTTGAAAAATCCTGATTGATTTATAGTTGCTGCACTTACACTGTCTCCTATAGATTTATCTACGGGAATGGACTCTCCTGTGAGTGCCGATTCATCAACTGCGCTCTCTCCTTCTGTGATAACCCCGTCAACCGGTATTGACTCTCCGGGTTTAACAACAAATATATCCCCTGTCTGTACCTCATCGATATCCACCGTTATTTCTTTTCCATCACGTTCAATGGTGGCAGTTTTAGGAGCCATCTTCATCAGATTCTTAAGTGCATCCGTTGTCCTTCCTTTAGAAAGTGATTCTAAAGTCTTTCCTACCGTGATAAGTGCCGGTATCATCGCTGCCGTCTCAAAGTACAGTTGGCTGTGATAAATCTCCATAATATCAGCATTAGATGTTCCCTGGGTGATCATAACTGTCATTTTATAAAACACATATAAAGACCAGCCAAAGGATACGGATGAACCTAAGGCAACCAAGGCATCCATGTTTGGACTTCCATGAAAAAGAGTTCTGAATCCTGAGATAAAAAATGCTCTGTTGATATACATAACTATGAGAGAAAGCAGCATCTGTGTAAGAGCCAGTCCCAGGTGGTTGTGTGAGAGGAAGGCCGGCACGGGAAGATCGAGCATATTGTGTCCCATTGTTATATACATCAGGACCATTAAAAAACCAACAGACCATGCAAGTCTCTTTACAAGTTTTGGCGTCTCATGATCCTTTAGCGCTTCCTGTTCAGCTACAAGTCTTAGTGATGCGCTAATCTTGTCATTATTTACTTTTGAATCTGCTCCGTTCTTTGGTCTTGCACCATATCCGGCTTCTTTTACTGCTCGGATAACATCCTCCTCGCTTGCATCTCCCTCAACTCCCATTGAATTGGTAAGAAGCGAAACACTTACACTCCTAACCCCATCTACTTTTCCTACGGCCTTTTCCACTCTCGCTTGACATGCGGCACACGTCATTCCTGTAACAATATAATGAGTCATTTCTACACTCCTAAATCAATAACAATATCCAAAAAATATGCAATTAAGCACCCCTTAATGGTAATACTTCAACATTCTGTTCTTTTTCATTGTTATATACTCCCGGGTACTATATAAACGTATACTGAGGGGGAGTATATTGTCAAGAATAACAACATATCCTGCTGAGCATATTTAAACCTGTTATCCTAATACGGCTTCGATATTTCATATAAAAAGAGCAATCATTCAAATAGATCGAATAATTGCTCATTGTTATAAAAATATTAACTTATCCGTTACTCTCCACAACCAGTGAACAAGCCGCTGCGTGTGAATATACGCGATCTTCACCTATCGTATCCATATCGTACGGGGTAAGCTGATAAACGTAGTAATTCAGCCAGTTTGTGTAGAGCGTATTTGCATGAGCTCTCCACAAAAGATTAGGCTTATTGTTAGGATCATTATCAGGATAATAATTCTTCGGCACCTGTATATCAAGTCCCTTATTTACATCCCTCTTATACTCATTTTCCAGAGTTCTTCTGTCATATTCGAAGTGTCCCTGGACAAATATCTGCCTTCCGTTCTGAGCTATGCACAGACATACGCCTGCCTCCTCGGATTCTGCAAGAACAG
>Ga0247610_10001467_pt1 | contig 29259 bp, 22 predicted proteins | sample 174DNAGHGhighgp2_FD_193483 | JGI IMG/M metagenome (GOLD analysis project Ga0247610, IMG submission 193483) | Sheep rumen microbial communities from Palmerston North, Manawatu-Wanganui, New Zealand - 1742 DNA GHGhigh gp2 | ecosystem: Host-associated > Mammals > Digestive system > Stomach > Rumen...
CACCAGCGTGATGGAGAGGAGGAACCTGATGGCCACCATGATGAAGTGGAACTTCACCAGGTTGTCGGGCGAAACGCTCTCCACCATCTTCACTCCCTTGACGTATGCCACCGTCAGCGTGGTGTACAGCAACACGGCGGCAAAGACCATCCAGAGACTCATTCCTTTTGCAGTTGCGCTTTCGTCACCTTCACCATATAGACGGCATCGAGTGCGTCAAGCAAGATGAAGTAAGTGGCGAACAGCAGGACGAAGGGTATCATCTGCCTGCCTCGGAGTCCTGTTAGTGCCATGTAAGCTGCAATGACGGCTACTGCCGAAAACAACCTGGCTGTGGCATAGAGCAAGAACACCCTCATGGCGTTATTTCCGCCGTTGCCTTCCATTTTCCTAAGCAGCAGGGTGAACCAAATGGAAAAGAGCAAAGAGAAAAGCACTCCGATGGTGATATGCTCCACTTTCACTTGAATGAGCCAAACTTGCATGGCGAAGAGCGTCATCAATGTTATGCCCGCCATGAGCCAGATGGCCCGTTTCCAGTATGCCTTGTGGCATGTTCCGGCCCTGCAGCCCTTTTTCATAGCACCTCCACGCAAAGGCTCACCTTGTTTTTCTGCACCTCGACGAAACCGCCATTGATGGAGAGTTGGTGCCTGCCTTCCGCATCGTCATACTCCACCATGCCTTTCTGCAAGGCGGAGATGATGGGGGCGTGGTTGTTGAGTATTTCGAAATTGCCAAGTATTCCCGGCACTTTCACACTCTCCACCTCCCCGTCGAAGGCGATGCTTTCTGGTGAAACGATCCTTAGTCTTAGCATGGCCACTATCCCTTAGCTTGTTCAAGGAGTCGCTTGCCTTTGGCGATGGCATCCTCGATGGTTCCGACATTGAGGAAGGCCTGTTCGGGCAGGTCGTCCACCTCTCCGTCGAGAATCATGTTGAATCCCTTTATGGTGTCCTCGATGGAAACCATCACGCCCTTCACGCCGGTGAACTGTTCTGCGACAGAGAATGGCTGCGAAAGGAACCTCTGCACGCGCCTGGCCCTGTTGACGGTGAGTTTGTCCTCGTCTGAGAGCTCGTCCATGCCAAGGATGGCGATGATGTCTTGCAGTTCCTTGTATCTTTGGAGTATCTGCTTCACCCTTTGAGCGCAGTCGTAGTGCTCCTTTCCCACAATGAGGGGGTCGAGGATTCTGGACGTGCTCCCCAACGGGTCGACGGCGGGATAGATGCCCAATTCGGTGATTTTCCTGCTGAGCTCCGTCGTGGCGTCAAGGTGTGTGAAGGTGGTTGCCGGTGCCGGGTCGGTCAAGTCGTCGGCAGGCACATAAACCGCCTGCACCGATGTGATGGACCCTTTCTTCGTAGAGGTGATTCGCTCCTGCATGGTACCCATTTCCGAAGCCAGGGTGGGTTGATATCCCACAGCCGAAGGCATTCGTCCGAGCAATGCAGACACCTCCGAACCGGCTTGTGTGAATCGGAAGATGTTGTCGATGAAGAAAAGGATGTCGGCAGCTTCACCGTCTTTTCCACCATTGTCGCGGAACTCCTCAGCCACGGTAAGCCCAGAGAGTGCCACTGAAGCACGTGCCCCCGGGGGCTCGTTCATCTGTCCGTAGACGAGCGTTGCCTGGCTCTTCTTGAGTTCCTCCGGGTCGACAAGCGAGAGGTCCCATTTTCCCTCGTCCATGGCCTTTTTGAATTTCTCTCCATACCTGACCACGCCACTCTCTATCATCTCGCGGATGAGGTCGTTTCCCTCACGGGTGCGCTCTCCCACACCAGCGAATACCGAGTAGCCGTTGTGTCCTTTTGCGATGTTGTTGATCAGCTCCATGATGAGCACGGTCTTTCCCACACCTGCACCCCCGAAAAGTCCGATCTTTCCTCCCTTCATATAAGGTTCGAGCAGGTCGATGACCTTGATGCCGGTGGAAAGCATTTCCTTTTGCGTGGAGAGTTCCTCGAATTTCGGTGCCTCCCTGTGTATGGGATAGGCTCCCGACATGTCGAGTTGTTTCATACCATCGATGGGTTGCCCGATGACATTGAGCATTCTTCCTTTGATTTGGTCACCGGCGGGCATGAGAATGGGGAATCCTGTGGAAATGACCTCCAGTCCCCTTTGGAGTCCATCGGTGTTGTCCATGGCAACACATCTTACGGTGTCCTCACCGATGTGTTGCTGCACCTCCACGACCAATTCCCTACCGTCTGGTCTGACGATTTTCAGAGCGTCGTGGATTTTGGGTAGCACTTTCTCTGGATCGAGGCCCTTGGTGTCATAATAGACATCAATCACCGGGCCGATGATCTGGGAGATGCGTCCATTGAGTTTTGACATAAGCTATAGTGTTTAGATATTAAATTTAATTCCAAGTGGGCAATATTGTAGGGATGGCGGTTCCGCCTGTCTCTGTACGTTTCGCTTGCAATCGGCAAATTTAACAATTTTTTCGGGAATTGCAAGTTTTGATGGCAGAAAAATGCATTTTTTCTGCCATTTGCTCACGCCACATATCTCAAATGCTCAATTCATCGAGCACTTTAATGAGTTTTTTGTCGAATGGTTTGTCGCTTCTGATAGCCTCAACGAGAGGGACATACACGACTTCATTGTTTCTGACACCCACCATGATGTTCCTCTGTCCTTGCATGATGGCCTCGATGGCTCCCACTCCCGTGCGGCTTGCCAATATGCGGTCATGGGCGGTGGGCCTTCCTCCACGTTGGAGGTGTCCGAGGATGGTGACGCGGACGTCGAAGTTTGGGAACTCCTTCCTTACACGGTCGGCATAGTATAACGCACCACATTTGGGGCTTTCGGAAACGATGACGATGCAACTTTTCTTTGATTTCCTGATCCCCCTTTCCATGAACCTTGCCAATTGGTCCACTTCCGTTGACTCTTCGGGAATGATGGCAGCCTCTGCCCCAGAGGCGATGGCACTGTTCTGTGCAAGGAATCCGGCGTCACGTCCCATCACCTCTACAAAGAATATCCGCTCATGACTTTGAGCCGTGTCCCTGATGCGGTCCACGCAATCCATGATGGTGTTCATCGTGGTGTCGTATCCTATGGTGGAGTCAGTGCCATAAAGGTCGTTGTCGATGGTGCCTGGCAGCCCGATGCAGCAGACGTCGAATTCCCTTGCGAAGTCCTTTGCTCCCGTGAGCGACCCGTTTCCCCCGATGACGATGAGCGCATCGATGCCGCGTTTCACCATGTTGTCGTATGCCTTCTGCCTTCCTTCAGGAGTGAGGAACTCCTTGCTTCTTGCAGTCTTGAGGATGGTGCCTCCCGACATGATGATTCCACTTACATTCTCAGTGGTGAAAGGTTGGATCTCGTCATTGATGAGTCCGTCATACCCACGATATATTCCCATGATTTTGAAACCGTTGCAGATGCCGGCCCTTGTGACGGCACGTATAGCGGCATTCATCCCCGGGGCATCTCCCCCCGAGGTAAGCACTCCAATTGTCTTGATTCTTGTCATAATGAGTGGTATTGCTATTGTAAGGTTACAATAAATTTGTTTTATTCAATTATGTCAAAGCAGTATAGGTGGCCCCTTCCAAGTCATGGAAGCAGCCGTAACTCAGGAAACGAGGTATGCGATAAGCCCCAGGGATGCCAGTCCGACAAGCCCCCCGGCAAGAGCTTTCAATCCTACGTTCTTGAAATACCACAGCACAGGTATCCTTTCCATCTTCAGCATGGCGATGCCGCTCATGGAGCCCACCGCGAGGATGTTCCCTCCTACGGCGGAGCAATATGCCATCACCTTCCAATAGCATCCGTTTGAAGCGAACGCATTGGCATATCCATCACCCAGGATGGCGTCTTCCACGGGATATAGCGAGCAGAAGCTCAATGCCGTGGCGAAGTTGTCGAGCACGCTGCTGACCAGTCCTGCCACGATGCCCATCAACCATATGTTATGCACGTATTCGTCGCACCTGTAGGCAAGCCATCTGACGGCGCCGGTCTCCTCTACGACAGCCACGGCAAGCATCATTCCCATGACGAAAAGCATCATTTGCAGCACGCCGTATTGCAGCACCCGTGGCATCCTCCTTTCTATCATCTTGTCCACGTTCATCAGTTTGTGGTTGAAGATTTCATTGACAATCCATAGCACTGACAAGACGCAAAGCGCCCCGAGAAAAGGACTCAGTTTGGTGATGTTATGGAAAGTGGGTATGAACCACAATCCTCCGATGCCCACCAACAGCATCAGCATGCGTTGCCATACATTGAGATTGGTGTCATCACCTCTGTAAGGCAGCGGCTTCCAAGCGATGTCAACTCTTTCGGGCAGCATTCGCCCCAAGAGGTATGTGGGCACGACCCATGCAATGATGCATGGAAACAGCAGGTACATGGAAAAGTTGGTTGCCGTGACAGCACCGATGTTCCACAGAAAGACTCCCGTGGGTGCACCGATGACGGTTAGCGCCCCTCCGATGTTGGCAGCAATGACCACGGCACTGCCATAGATGATGCGAAGTCTCCTTCCCGATACGAGGTTGCGGACGATGACGAGCATAAGTGCGGTGGTGGTGAGGTTGTCGAGGTTGGCCGAGATGACAAAGGTAAGTGCCCCTACCGACCATAGCAGTTTCCTGCTTTTGCGCGTCCTCACCAATGGTGTAAGGAAATCGAAACAGCCGTTGTTGTTGAGAATCTCGACTATTGTCATTGTAGCGAGCAGGAAAAGTACAATTTCCGCCGCGCTACCCACATACTTGAGGAATATGTTTTGGGCGATGTATTGCTTTACAGCAGTGCTTGTAGCAATGGCACCGTTGAGGAAATCGACATAATCGCCTTGATGCTCTCTCATGACGAAATCAGTGCCATAACAAATATACAGAACCCATCCTATCGTTCCTGCGAAAATGGCCACAGCAGCTTTGTTGATGTTGGTCAGCTGTTCGGTGGCGATCAACACCAGGCTCACGAGGAATATGGCTACGATGATAAGAGTCATATAGGTTTGTTTTTCACTATTCAACTGCTACTAAGATGCAAAGTTAGGAAAAAACTTGCCAACAAACAAGTTTTTTTTCACTTTTTCTATGAGGAGACAGGAGAAAACAGGAAGTTGTAGGAGGAAATAGGAGTTGATAGGAAGTTGTAGGGGGTGAGAGGCGATGGGATACTAAGGAATGGCGGAAGTGAGGTCTCTCCACAGGTTGTCCTTGGGTACGGGCGCTTCGACGGAGATGAGTTGGTGTGATACAGGATGCTCAAACTCCACCTTTCGTGCCATGAGCGAGATGCTGCCATCGGGATTGGAACGCCTGGCTCCATATTTGAGGTCCCCCTTGATGGGGCACCCGATGGCGGCGAGCTGGCACCTGATTTGGTGATGTCGACCGGTGAGCAGTTCCACTTCAAGGAGGACATACCTTTCTGAGGACGCAATGGTCTTATAATTGAGCACGGCCTTTTTCGCCCCGGGTTTCTCCTTGTCGTGCATGTAACTTTTGTTCTGCTTCTCATTGCGTGTGAGCCACCCTTCTATGGTGCCAACCTCCGGGTTTGGCCGTTGTTGGGTGATGGCCCAATAGGTCTTTCGCACCTTCCCTTCCCTGAACATGTCATTAAGCCTGGAGAGTGCCTTGCTGGTTTTGGCAAAGACGACGACGCCGGAGACCGGCCTGTCGAGGCGGTGGACGACTCCGAGGAAGACATTGCCGGGCTTGGCATACCTCTCCTTGATGTCAGCCTTCACTGCCTCGGAAAGAGGGGTGTCACCCGTCTTGTCACCTTGCACGATTTCGCCGCTTTCCTTGTTGACGATGATGATGTGATTGTCTTCGTATAGGATGGTCATATGTGGAAGCTTGGATGATAATGTTCGAGGTTCGCCCCTGCCTTCCGGCAAAAGCGAACCTCGAAGGGTCGAAATCACATGTTCATGCCGCCATCCACTTGGATGACCTGTCCTGTGACATATGAGGACAAGTCGCTGGCGAGGAAGGTGGCCACGTTGGCGATGTCATCCACGGTGCCACCCCTTCTGAGGGGGATTTTTGCTATCCACTCCTTGCGGATGTCCTCGGAGAGTTGGGCCGTCATAGCCGTTTCGATGAATCCCGGAGCGATGGCGTTGGCCCTGACGCCCCTGCTGCCCATCTCCTGTCCGATGCTCTTGGCGAGAGCGATGAGCCCGGCTTTTGATGCAGCATAATTGCATTGTCCAGCATTGCCATGAACCCCCACGACTGACGACATGTTGATGATGGAGCCACCACGCTGCCTCATCATGATGGGCGTGCAGGCATGTATGAAATTGAATGCCGACTTGAGGTTGACGTTGATGACAGCATCCCATTGCTGCTCCGTCATCCTCAGCATCAGTCCGTCCTTGGTGATGCCAGCGTTGTTGACAAGGATGTCTATTCTCCCGAAATCGGCGTGGATCTGCTTCACCACTTCCTCTGTCTGGGCATAGTCGGCAGCATTGCTGGCATATCCCTTTGCCTTGACACCCTTGGCAGCGATTTCCGCCTCGGTAGCCTTTCCGTTTTCATCGATGACGAGGTCGGTGAAGGCGATGTTGGCACCTTCTTCCGCGAACTTCAACGCGATAGCCTTTCCGATACCGCGTGCCGCACCCGTGATGAGCGCGGTCTTTCCTTTCAATAAATCCATAGAATAAAATAGTTAAAAACGTTATTTTCCGGTACTTTTCCCCAAGGCTCCATACACCACCTTGGCGACAAGGGGCTTGCTTGTCTCCTCTGTCAGTCCATGCCCGAGCCGCCCATAGATGTAGGGCACCTCAAGTCCCTTGATGCAATAATGGGTGATGTCGGCGACGAGTTCCACATTCTCGATGTCAAACTCCCCGTCGGCCTTCCCGTCTGCATACACCTTTCTGAACAACTCTATTTCGTCCTCATCAAAATTCTTCCTGATTTTCTCCACCATCCAGATGTTTCTGAAGAATTCCGCCCTGAGGTTACCGTTTCTGACGACGGTTTCCTTGATCATGTTGAGGTGGGTGTAGATGAGTTCGATAATCTTGTCCTGCGGTTTGATCTTCTTTGCCGCCACTTCGTCGAGTTTGTCAGAAAGCCTCTCCAATTCGGATGCAATGACAGCGGAATAGATGTCCTCTTTTGTTTTAAAATAGGTGTAAATGGTCCTCCTGCCTTTACCTGAAGCCACGGCGATATCGTTCATCGTCGTATTCTCCAGTCCCTGCTTGGCAAAGAGTTTCCTTGCCACATCGACAAGCGTCTGCCTTGTTTTTGAAATAGACATATTCTAACTGTTTTCGGCACATTTTGCACAGTGCCTGTTGCGTGTGCAAAAATAATGCATTTATTTGAATCCGACAAATTTTTTACTCAAAAAAAAAAGCTGCACCTTGAAGATGCAGCTTTTTGAGCCTCTTGTCGGATTCGAACCAACGACCCCGAGATTACAAATCACGTGCTCTGGCCAACTGAGCTAAAGAGGCGGGTGGGCAAGCTACTTGCATCGCGCCGCTCAACCTACTGCCTTTGCTACATTCCTGTCCTGGAGGATTCGCAGGGAGCTGGCCGTACAAGACTTGCCCGTTTTGCGGCTGCAAAGGTAGCAACATTTCCCGTCACAACCAAAGCAGCCAAACGGTTTTAAGGTTTTTTAACAACAAGGATTGTTGCCACTTACCTCACCACTTTCCTACCTTTTACTATATATATGCCCTTGGGAAGATTGTCAATGTCAGCAGTTCTGCCGACACAAACACCCTTGAGGTCGTATACTTTGTCGGAAGAAGGCGTCGCTGTCACCATCACCACCTCGATGCCGTCGGGTGATGCCGGTGCAGCAATGCGAATGGCGCCTCCATCCACCCTCGCTCCTTCAAGACAGGCCCTGAAGGCAGGCAATGACGTATCTGCATCGACATAGACGAAGCGGTCGCCCTCCAACACATAAACATCCTTGACGATGGTTTTCACGGAATTGGTGATGATGTCGAAACCAGCCACCTTGCCCACCATGTCCTTGGCGAAGCCAGCCTTCAGCGTGGTGTTCTTCTTGCCTTCGAAGAGCAATTCCTTGCCTGCCAGTTGGGCATAGGGTGCAATGAGATAGGTGGTGTTTTCCTTGATTTCGGTGGCATAGGCCAAGGTCATCTGGTCGCCCTTCACAGCCACGATTTCCATCAGCCAGAACATTTCGTTGCCGTTGGCCTCTCCATCCTCGCCTGCCTTGTGCCAGGTCGCCTGCTGCCCGTCCACAGAGATGGCTATAGGTGCGAAAGGCAAGGTCAGCGTGCTCCATCTGCCCAAATCCTCTGTAGCAAACGCCCTGATGTATTTAGGCACCATGGTGGCTGTCAAGTCTTCAGGTGTGTAGAAATCATATCGGTCGTCCATGGTGATGGTGCCGCCGCGATTCTCGTAGTTCACCACATTCTTGCCCATGAGCCCTTTCGGCACGCTCTTGTCGAGCAAATATACCGTATTGGGATTCTCATTAGGTTGGGCATTGCTGGTGTATGCCACTTTCATATTGATGGCAAGGGCGTCATCGGGCACCACGAAGTTGGGTTCAGCCTTCTTCGTCCTCACCGACCCGTCGGCCACCCAGTATATGGCGCCTTTCTGCAACGTCAGCGCCGGCGTCTCCTCGATGGTTTTCAATTCATTTCCCTCATAGGCTTTGACTATCACCTTGTAAGACTGGTCGAAGACACCGGGCTTGAATTCCATACCCAATGTGACGGAGTCGCCCGGGGCGATGCTGACGATTTGGTTTCCTGCCATCTCCTCTCCTTGTTCGTTGACGAGAGTAGCACTGACGAAATGGTGGTATTCCCCCACCCCATTGTTTCCCAAAACGACGTTGCACATCACCTTGTCGCCCACGATGGCGGTGGCGTCGTCATCAAGATTGAGGATGTCCACCCTGCTTTGCAATTGTGCACCATCGTTGTAGGCGTTGGTGTAGAAGAACTGGTCTTCGTAGCTGTCGACGGAGAGGAAATATACCTCGTTGGCAAGGTCGATGCTGTGGTCATCGTCCACGTATATGGAGATGTCGCATGTGGAATTCTCCTCGATGATGACAGGCTCCATCGCCACCTCTTCCACTTTTCCGCTGTTGTTGTATTTCCGCAAAACGATGAAGCCGTCAAACGTCTCTTGGTCATTGGTGAGCCTGACGACGACGTCCCGGCCCTTCCTTCTCACGTTTTGCACCTTGAAGTTTGCCCTTGGCACGGGAGTGAGCGTGAGGGTGTCGCCCTGGATTTGCGCGTCGATGTAGCTGGCGTCGGCATTCCTTGCCAACTTGGGCAGTCCTCCTCCATTCTCCCAATAGACGGTCTTGAGGGTATAATGCCCTTGTTCGATGCCCTTGCCCAACTTGATGTTCACCTCGGCGCCGTCTGGATAGTCCCTCCACATACCGATGTTGGTGCTGCCTACAGTCCTCACCATCTTCCCTTCATCATCATAGAGCGCCAGGCCTATCCTGCCGTTGAAGCTCCAGTCTTTACCGTCATAGATGACCGACAAGTCGACAACGATTTTGGAGAAGTCCATTCCCACGCTGTCCCTGACATATTCATTGCCATACTTCAAACTGGAGCGTGATATTGCTGCGATGGGAACTTCTGGTGCCACGAACTCATCCTCGCCCTCTCGGGTGATGCCGACGACGGCCGACTGCATGAGCGAGAACCTCAAGGAAGTGGAGCTTCCTCCCGTTCCGTTGGCACTGGCATCGAGCACTGAGATGCGGAAATAGTCGTCGCCATTGCCTCCCCATCCCCAGTTGATATGGTAGAATCCTTTGCCGTCATACCCGTCGCAGACGAATGCATGGCCTTCCATAGCCATGGTGAAACCGGTATAGAGCACCGGGCGGTTGTGTTTCAGCTCGTTGATCAGTATGCTGTCCCATTGCTCTATGGTGTATCCATACCTCGAGATGCTGTGAGCGGTATTGGGGATGTTGAAGTAATGAGGAAGCAAATATCCGAGATAGTCGGTGTTGGCTCCCGAACTTGCTGGTGTGTAGTCCATCTGCACCACCTGTCCGCAATAGAGCATGAGTTTTGCCACGGCATCCCTCTGCTCCTTCGTCGCGTTGCGTCCATAGACGTTGAGCATGTTGTCCCAGTCGAAGGTCGTAGGTTCAAGTCGCGGCATTTGCACCTTGTATGAGTTGGTCGTATAGGCATCGATGGCATTGGTGGAGTCCACAGGGCAGCGGTGGTAGTTGAGCACCTGTGCCATGGCGGTGGCCACGCACCCCGTAGGGCATTTGACATTGCCTATGGAAGGACACATCTCGTTGAAAGGCCACGTCTGGTCCCACCTGGTCTTGATGAGAGGCTTGATGACGTCGGTGGGCCTGCCGGCAGGCATCTTGTTGGTGAGCTGGTATTCCACCACCTGCTCAATGGCTTCCTCGTAATACTGCAACCACCATTTCATGTTTTCGGGCATGTGGTCTACATCCAACGACCCTTTGTCGGAATAGGCAAGCACCGGCACGGTACGGTCGTCGCCGGAAAGGATGACATATCCTTTGTCATTGTCAAAATTGCAGACATACAGCGCAGGATGGCCGGCTTTTCCTTTCAATTCACTTTGATAAGATACCTTCACGTTCTCGTTGCGCCTTCCAAAATGCTCTTTGGCAAAGACTTTTGCCTTTTGCAGAGCTGCGGTTTTCGTCACGGGGTTGGCCATGGCGATGCAAGCGATGGCAAGCAATGCCATCAAGGCTTGTAATCTTTTCATATCGGTATAACTTTTGTTCATTCAAATGTTTTCAAAACCAAGTTGCAAAAGTACGAAAAAAAAGGAGGAATAAGCAAAAATCCATACAAAAAAGCAGAAAAGTGGTTGAAAAAAGCATAGACGCATTAGGGGTCGACGCCTCCGAGCGTCGCACACAGTGAGCAAAGATGATTGGTACCTTCTAAGACTTCTGGTGGTTGCGACGCTCGGAGGACGTCGACCCCTAGGTGCGCTCACGGAGATTGCAGACAGGACTTCTGGTGTGGGTAGTGAATCAAGGAGACGGAGTTCTTGAATCAAGAGGACATTTCTCCTTCATTGATCTTGAACGTGATAAAACGAATCAAAATCTCCGTCCCCCTGTTTCATTTGTGGTTTCAACCTCTGGCAAGAGCATGCTTCTTGACAAACCTGATGATTTCTCCTATCCACAAGACAAAAGAGGTGCCCAAAATGATGATTACCCAATCCAAGACCTTGAGCCCTCCATCAGCAACGTTGAACATTTTCTGAAGTCCTGGTATCTGAGTCATCAAAATCTGCCCGAACAAGATGACGAGCGCTATGATGACGAACCACTTCGTATTATTCCAAGAAAGACCCTTGAAAGCGGAATCAAAAGTCATGAACGCCTTGGCATTGAACATGTTCCAGAACTGGAGCATCACAAAGACGGTGAAGAACAGTCCAAGTTCATACTCGGAGAGTCCATCTTTTTCATCCCATTGGAAATGGCCACAGAAGACATCCGTCAGCGTGTTGACATCAGCATGGAGGAAAAACACATATATTCCGAGTAGGATGATGGTGAAAATGATGCCTGTTCCAAGGATGCCACTCCCCATACCCTTGAGGATGTGCTCGTTGACAGAACGCGGTTTTTCGTCCATCACCGTCTTTGAAGGGGGCAGGGAAGCCAAAGCCAAGGCTGCGAACGTATCCATGATGAGATTCACCCAAAGCATCTGGGTGACCGTCAATGGAGACTCCGTGCCAATGAACGCCCCGATGAGGACGATGAGGCAAGCCGCCACGTTGACCGTCATCTGGAAGAGGATGAACCGTTTGATGTTCTTGTAGAGCGATCGTCCCCACATCACCGCATTGGCGATGGTGCTGAACGAGTTGTCGAGGATGGTCATATCGCTTGCCTCTTTGGCAACAGCCGTGCCGTCACCCATCGAAAGACCTACATTGGCTGTGTTCAAGGCAGGTGCATCGTTCGTACCATCCCCCGTTACGGCAACGACGTAATCAAGATCCTTCAATATCCTTACCACGCGTTCCTTGTCGTTGGGACGTGCACGTGATATGATTTTGACCTTTGGCAAACGGGTCGACAATTCTTCATCCGCCATGGCAGCAATGTCGGTGCCCAAGAGGATGTTCTCATCCGTGTCTTCCGGTTTCCAAAGGCCAAGTTGTCGGCCGATTTCCTTTGCCGTGCCCGGAGCGTCGCCAGTGACGATTTTGACTTGTATGCCGGCTTTAAGACAATCCTCTATTGCGGCATGGACATCCACACGGACAGGATCCTTGATGCCCACAATGCCCATCATGCACAAATCATCGATGTTGAGTTTGCCCTCAGAGAATAATGCATCATCAGACTCATCCGACTCCTTGCAAGCAAAGGCAAGAGTTCTATTGGCATGATTCTGATAGTCTGTCAACTTGGCATTGTATTCCTCTATTTCCTCTTTGGAAAGTCTGCACAAGCCCATGATGATGTCGGGTGCGCCCTTCACATAAACCACTCGCTTGCCTGTGACTGCAGAATCGACAACAGTCGCCATATACTTCAACTCCGTTGTGAACTGCAATCGGTCGACGACGGGGAGCGATTCCCTTATGTCAAGGTAATTCACCCCATGGTCATGCAACCACAAGAGCAAGGCGCCCTCGGTAGGGTTGCCGATGGCTTTGATTTTTTTGGACTCGGCAAAGTCAAGATTCGCTGTCGTGTTGACTGCAATGCATTCTTTCAAGAGTGAAGACATCTTGTCGTCACCAAGCTTTTGGTTTTTCAATCCGGGGAAAGCCGTGGCGACAACCTTCATCTGGTTCTGGGTCAAAGTGCCCGTCTTATCCGAACAGATGACCGAGACGGCGCCCATCGTCTCACAGGAGTGCATGGTACGAGGAAGCGTGTTCTGGTTCATCAGTCGCTTCATGCTGAAGGCAAGACTCAGCGTCACCGCCATCGGCAAGCCTTCCGGAACGGCGACGACAATCAGCGTCACCGCAATCATGATGGAGTCGAGCGCATGCTGGACAAGTTCAGACCAGTCGGTATCCTCAGTGGTACCGAATGCAAAATAGAGGAAGATGCCTATGATGGGCAAGACCATGAAGGCTATCACCTGTGATAGTTCGATGCTTTCTTCATTGTCCTCGTTCTTTTTCTTGTTCATGGTGTAGGACACCAATGCGGCAATCACGAATGAACCCAAAAGACACACAGCCAAGGCAGCAAGGTTGGGAGACGGCAGCATCAAGGCATATCGCACAAGCCTTCCAAGAACGATAAGTACGGCCAATGCGTAGCTTGTCTTGGTGATGAGTTTTGCCAGTTGGTCCAACTTCTCACTCAACGGCGTTGCTTCACCATCCTGCACCTGTGCCGACTCAAACACCTTGCCACAGGCTGTAGCATCGCCCACGGCAAAGACCTTTGCAATGCAATCACCCTCCATGACATTGCATCCTTTCATGATGTGGTTGGAGGGGTATGTCGCATCCTTGACGAATTCTTCAGGATTGGTGGTCTTTGCACACAAGGGCTCTCCAGTCAAGGAAGACTCATCCATGGTGAGGTTCATGCTTTCAAGCAACTCCGCATCGGCAGGGACTTCCTCACCGGCTTCCAGAATCACGATGTCGCCGACGACGATATCCCTTCTCGGCACCTGGCAAACATTGTTGTTTCGGACCACCTTCACCAAGGTGTCGTCATTGACTTCGTTCAAGCTTTTGAAAGTCTTCTCGTTTTGTGCTTCCAGTATATGCGTCACGGTTGTGGCCAGAAGGACGGCGGCAGCTATTCCTATCAATTCCAGATAGGGTTCCCATCCTTCCACGCCCCCGAACGTCCCATTGTAGAACGCGATGAAACCTGAGAGTAAAAGGACAAAGAGGAGGATGGCGAAAAGGGAGTCAATATGAAAGGTTTTCTCCTTCTCATCCCATTCACCTCCAAGGTATGCCACAAGATATGTCAATGCGAACAACACCAACGTAAGGACCGGCGCAACCCAAAGCCCTTGCTGGTAGCACCCCATGAGAGGGAAGATGATGGTGGCAAGAGTGGCAATGATGAATATGGCCAAATCGACTTTCAGCACCCAGAAATGCATGCAGTCCTTGATTTTCTGCCATATTGATTCTTCCTTTGGAGGGGTCAGCACATTAACTCCATGGCGTGCACGACTTTCGAGCACCTCGGCGTCGGTCAAGCCGGAATAGTGTGGATGACGGGTTCCTTTTGAAACCTTATGATTTACATTTGTAATCTTATTCACTAATACCCATTTATCTTATTTGACTCACATGCCAGATGAGCGGTTTGCCATCACTCACCGGCATGCTTTGCAGTCAACAGCGAAGCCCACGAAGGCCTACACCTGCACAACTGCCCCAAAAGTGGTTGCAAAGGTATTCAATTATTCCAAGAAACAAGAATTTCCAGCACTCTTTTCACTCGTACACCTTGATTTCCTGCTTTCCGGTGAGAGCACGGTAGACGTTGTGAGCCAAAGCCGTAAGTTCGTCCTCCCCAGGATAAACAAAGACGGGAGCGAGGTATTGCAGACGTCGGGTCAGTTCGCCACTTACATAACTGCTTTGCGACATGGCACCAGTGAGCAGCACGGCATCCACGTGACCGCAGGTGACAGGGGCGAGAGAGCCGAGGTATCTTGCCACACTATATAGCATGGCGTCGAGTATCAGTTTGGCATGCTCGTCACCCTCCTTGATGCGTTTCTCCACGATTCTGACATCATTGGTGCCCAGGTGAGCAGTCAGTCCGCTATGCCCATTGACCTTGCGGAGCATCTCCTTCTCCGTATATTTTCCACTATAGCAAAGTTGTATGAGCTGTACGGATGGCAGCGTACCCGCCCTGGATGGACTGAATGGCCCGTCGCCGCTGAGGGCGTCGCTGCATGCGATGGCCCTTCCATGGTGGTGCATGGCAAATGATATGCCGCTTCCAAGGTGACACACGATAAGGTCTTGCTCTTCGTATTTCACCCCGTGCTCCAAGCAATATCTTTTTGCAATCTCCCTTTGGTTGAGGGCGTGCCAGATGGTTTGGTGTGGCATTTCGGGCAGTCCGCTGATTCTTGCGACATCCTCCAGTTCGTCCACCACGCCAGGATCCACCGTGAAGGCGCGGCATCCAGGAATTTCCTTTGCGATGCTGAGTGCGATAAGCGAGCCGAGGTTGCACGCATGGTGCAGACGTGGGTGCATGGTGTCCTCTATCACCTTCTCGTTGAGTTCATAGACCCCGCTCTCAATGGGCTTCACTAGTCCTCCTCTTCCCACTACGACATCGAAGTCCATGCCGAAGCCCTGACGCTGCAGTTCCTCGACCAATTTCTCCTTTCGATAGTCGAACTCATCCATGATGAAGGGATAACGGCACAATTCCTCATAAGGATGGTTGATGCAGGCATGCATCACTATTTCTTCATCGATAAAAACTCCCACCTTGGTGGAAATCATTCCAGGGTTGATAGCCAGTATTTTCATAATAGTAAATGCTTAGGCAAACAAAATGCTGTGTTTTTAGTATGATTGTATATTTACCGCAAAAATATGAAAAAAGGATGAAAGTTGCAAATGATTCGCTCAAAAAAAAAGCTTAAAGGCCTATTCAGCCCAAATTCCGCCGTTTTTTCAACCTTTTTCCATCCTTTCTTCACGTTCTGATGCCCCTTATGGCACCACCACGGAAGTTGTTTTGCCGTCCTTCAACCGTGTCTCGATGCTGTCGCCCGCCTTCAATTCCTTAACGCTGCGTACGGCCTTTCCGTTTCGGAGGGTGATGCTGTATCCCCTCTCCAATATTCTCTTGGGGTCCACAGCATCCAACCGCTGTCCCAGCAGTTGCAGGCGATGTCGTTCGTTGGAAAGAATGATAGCCACGGCGTTGGTCGCCCTGCTTTCCAACCTCTCCACATCCGCTTTTCCGCGCTGCGCCCTCATCCTCACGACGTTCTCCATGCGACTCTGCCAAGCATCGAGTTTTCCCGTCTGCCTCGCCTTGACCAATGCGAAGAGCGTGGGTATGCGCACGGAAAGGTGTTTGAGCCGCATCCGTTCTTGTTGCATCCGCCCCTCCACCACGTTCAAGATACGCGTCTCTGCTTGTTCGATGCGCAGGCCCACATTGTGAAGCCTATCGATGAGGAAGGCTGCGGCAGCGGTGGGGGTCTTCACCGTGACGTTCGAGACCATGTCGAGCACGCTCTCGTCGCGGTCGTGACCGATGGCCGTGATGACGGGCAGTGGGAAGTTGACCACGTTGCAGGCAAGGTCGTAGGTGTCGAATCCTGAAAGGTCGCTTGTCGCCCCGCCTCCCCTTGTGATGACCACGCAGTCGAATTCATCCTCTCGCATGTTCACTTGGTTGAGTGCGGCGATGATGCTCCTTTCCACCCCCTCCCCTTGCATAATGGCAGTGAACAGCGTGGTATGGAACTTATATCCGAACTCATTGTCTTCAAGGTGGTTGCAGAAGTCTCCATATCCTGCAGCCGTAGCACTTGAGATGACAGCGATACGCTGAGTGAACATAGGCAAAGCCAGTGAGCGATTGGCATCAAACATGCCCTCCTCCTTCAACCGTTTGATGATCTTCTGCCTTTTGAGGAGCATGTTTCCGAGTGTGAACGAGGGGTCTATGTCGCTCACGATCCACGAGAAGCCATAGTTCTCATGGAATTGCGGCGACACCTTGAGCAGCACCTTCATTCCCACGGCGAGTTGTTTTCCTGCCACCCTGAGGAAATGCGCCTTCACCAAAAACCAGGTGTTTCGCCAGCATCTTGCCGAAGCCTTTGCCACAGGTGTGTTTCCCACCTCGTCTTTTTCTATGAGCTCGAGATAGCAATGCCCCCCTCTTTCATTCAGGCTTGCAATCTCCGCCTCCACCCAATAGGATTTGTGACCCATGCAAGTCTCAATGAGGTCACGCACCAAGCCGTTCAACTCAAGGAGAGTCATTTTCTTCCCCTCAATCTTGCCCATCGTCCAAAGTCTATTGTCTTTAGGGGATTCAAGGGCCTTAAGGTATTTAAGGTCTTTAAGGTCTTTAAAGTCCTTAGGGTCCCTGAAGCCCGAAGTTTCATTGTCCCTTCAAGATATGGTATGCCTTTATGAAGTCGGGAATGCCATATCCAAACACATTGTTCGGGGTTTCATAATTGTCGCCGCTCCGTCTCACGGCATCCATCACCTCGTGTGCGGTCTTATCTGGAGCCGACTGCCAGAGGCTCGCCACCATTCCTGCAGTGATGGGGCAAGCGAACGACGTGCCCATGTCGCTATTGGCTGTTCCTCGTCCACCGATTGTGGCAGCGGCACTTCCCAACGCCATCACATCAGGCTTCACCCTTCCGTCGTCAGAAGGCCCGACAGAGGAGAAATTGGCATTGATTCTTTTCCTTGTCACCGCCCCTACTGCGAGGATGTCGCGTGCATCAGCCGGGAAACCAATCTTCTTCCAGGAATCATTACCTTCGTTTCCTGCACTGTTGACATGTATGATGCCTTTCGAAGACAAGCGTGAAGAGGTGCGAGAGATGAGCGAGTGGTTTCCGTCAAGCTCATAATATTTATGGTCGAGCGCATGGTCGTCAAAGTCTTGATAGCCAAGTGAGCTACTGATGATGTCCACGCCCAGGGAGTCGGCATATTCGGCCGCGGCAGCCCAATAATCCTCCTCAGCAGGAAACTCCGTGTAGTTGTCCTCTGTCCTGAAGAGCCAGTAATCGGCATCGGGAGCCGTCCCCACGAATGCCCCCTTCACATCCAAGGCCATGGTGGAGAGCACACGAGTGCCATGGTCGCCCTCAATGCATATGTTCTGGGACTTGAATGCTACGAAATCCTTCTTCCCCAAGATATGGACGTTTTTAAAAGCCGGGATGGAATCCACATTCATGAACCCTCCGTCAAACACGGCAATGGTGATGCCTTTTCCTCTGAAACCCATTTTGTGCAGTTCACGTCCGTTCATCAAGTCGATATTGACGGCCGCCCTTCCATATTCATCCTCTCCGTCTTTATAGGGGTCCAATTCTTTCCGGTAAAAAACCCTTGTCGAAGGTGAAATGGAATCAGGAGAGGTGTAGACATGGTCCATCTTTTCCACGAACGGCTTTTCCATCAGCGGAAGGACATCAGCCATGTCGTGCACCTTCACCAGCACGGTGTTGTTCCATTTGCTCATACAAACGATTTCCACCTTTGGTGTCGCTGAAATCTCCTTGAGGTAAGCGGGCGGGATGGGAAGGTCGGTGGAGTCGACAGGCAGTCCTTGCCGCTTTCTCCTCTGGACCGACTTTTCTGACAGGAATTCCAAAGGCTTCGAAATGGAATATGGCGTCCCTTGCTTGTCGGTGAGTGTCACGCGAAAGAGATAAGTCTTCCCACCGGGAAAAGGAGGATAAACGTTGCCATCCGCATAGGCGAAGGCTGAGCCGATGGTCACGAACGCCATCAGCATGAGAGCACGTAATGATTTGTATGACATTTTTATAATTTTACAATTTTCAATCTTTATGAATATCGCATACAAAATTAGGTGTTTTTTCCAACATAGCCACGATAAAAAGCAAAAAAATGCGAGAAAGGGCAGTAAAATGGGAAAATATGCTTAATTTTGCAATTTGTAACCAAGAGAGAATCCCTTATGGACAACAAACAAGCCACGTTGGAACTTGGAACCAAACCTGTAGGCAAACTGCTGATGCAGTATGCCCTGCCAGCCATCGTGGCCATGACAGCCTCGTCATTATATAATATGGTGGACAGCATCTTCATCGGCCAAGGTGTCGGTGCGCTGGCCATTTCCGGCCTGGCCGTCACCTTTCCATTCATGAATCTCTCCGCGGCCTTTGGGGCTGCCGTAGGCGTGGGAGCCTCCACCATGATATCCGTGCGCCTTGGACAGAAGGACTACCCGACGGCATTGAACATTTTCGGCAACTGCGTGAGCCTGAACGTCATCATCGGCGTGGTGTTCGCCATTCTCACGCTACCTTTCCTCGACCCCATCCTCACCTTCTTCGGTGCCAGCGACCAGACCCTTCCATACGCCCGCGAGTATATGGAAATCATCCTTTTTGGCAACGTGATCACCCATATGTATTTGGGTCAGAACGCCGTGCTGAGGTCTGCAAGCAAGCCCCGCCAGGCGATGTATGCCACCATCTTCACCGTGGTGCTCAACACCCTGCTCGACCCCCTCTTCATCTATGTCTTCGGCATGGGCATACGTGGGGCGGCCATTGCCACCATCCTCGCACAATTCCTTGCGCTCTGTTGGCAGTTCCGACTGTTCTCCAACAAATCGGAAATCATCCATCTAGAGCGCGGCATCTACCGTCTGAAGAGCAATATCATAAAGAACATCGTGGGCATCGGCATGTCGCCCTTCCTCATGCACGCCACCTCCTGCCTGATTGTCATCGTGTTCAACAAGAGCCTTTATGCCTACGGCGGCGACCTTGCCGTGGGTGCCTACGGCATCGTCAACCGCATCTCCTTCCTCTTCTTCATGGTGATTTTCGGAATGAACCAAGGCATGCAACCCATTGCCGGTTACAACTACGGTGCCATGCATTACGACCGCATGCTGAAAGTGTATCGCTACGCCATCGTCTGCGCCACCATCGTAGCCACCGCAGGATGGGCGGTGAGCGAGTTCCTGCCGTACTATTGCGCACGCTTGTTCACCACTGACGACAACCTTATCCGACTGGCAGAACGCGGCCTGATACTGGCCAACGCCGCCATTCCCATCGTGGGTTACCAGATTGTCACCACCAATTTCTTCCAGAGCATCGGCAAGGCGAAGGTGAGCATATTCCTCTCCCTCTCGCGACAGTTGCTCTTCCTACTTCCCCTGATGTTGGTCCTCCCCCGCTTCCTCCAACTCGACGGCGTATGGCTCTCGTTCGCCTTCTCAGACGCCATCTCAGCCGTGGTGACCTTCTTCGTCATGTGGAAACTATTGCGCCAATTCAAGAAACCAGAACAACCTTCAAATGGATAAGCAGCATATCATCATCAGCGTGGGCCGGCAATTAGGCTCCGGAGGCCGTGTCATTGCGCAACAACTCGCCAAGGAGTTCGACTGCCAATTCTACGACAGGGAACTGCTCAACCTTGCCGCCAAGGAGAGTGGTTTCAGCGAGCAGTTCTTTGAGCAGCACGACGAGCATAAACAGTTTTTCAAATCGCTCTTCCACCTCCACGCTCAGCATATGAGCGACAACAATTTCTACACCAACAAGTTCTCGCAGGAAAGCCTGTTCCAATTCCAAGCCCAGGCCATTCTGAAGGCCGCCTCTGAAGGCAATTGCGTGTTTGTGGGTCGCTGTGCAGACTACATTCTCCGCGACATGCGTGAGGCCGTGAGCATCTTCATCACCGCCGACCTGGACTACCGTGTCGCCCAAGTGGCCGCCCGCCATGGCTGCGACAAGGATGCCGCACTGAAAATCATCCACACCAAAGAGAGCAACCGTGCCTCTTACTACAACTACTATACAGGCAAGAAATGGGGCGACAGCCAGTCCTACGACCTGTGCATCAATTCCACGCTGCTCGGTCTGGAAGGCACCACCCGCCTCATCGCCCTTTTCATCAAGGAACGGATGGCCATGTCAAGGAAGGAGATTGAAGGATGAAGAAAATCGGCATCATCAGCGACACACACTCCCATTGGGACCCACGCTACCTTACCCACTTCGACCCTTGCGACGAAATCTGGCACGCCGGCGACATCTGCTCCACCGAACTGGCCGACCGTCTGGCAGAGTTCCGTCCGCTCCGTGCTGTCTGCGGCAACTGCGACGGCGGAGACCTGCGGTTGATGTTTCCCGAAGTGCTCCGTTTCAAATGCGAGGAAACGGACGTATTGATGAAACACATCGGCGGCTATCCGGGACGTTACGACCCCAGCATCGCACGCCAGATTTACAGCCATCCACCCCAGCTCTTCATCAGCGGGCATTCACACATCTTGAAAATCAAGTATGACAAGACACTCGGCCTGTTGCACATCAACCCCGGAGCTGCCGGACTGCAAGGATGGCACCAAGAGCGGACGCTGGTAAGATTGACCATAGAAGGCAATAAATTCACCGATTGCGAGGTTATTGTATTAGGCGACAAAAAACCTTGAAAGACAACACCAAAACGATATGCTAAAAGAAAAAGTACGCATCATAGAACTACCCAAGATCACCGACCCTCGTGGCAACCTCACCGTCGCCCAGGAAGAGATGGAGGTGCCTTTCTCCATCGCCCGCGCCTACTGGACCTACGACGTGCCCTCTGGAGAATGCCGTGGTGGGCACGCCCACCGGCAGTTGGAGCAACTCATCATTGCCACCAGCGGTTCGTTTGACGTCAACGTCGATGATGGCGAGGAGCGCGCCACATACCACCTCAACCACCCTTACCAAGGCTTGTATGTCGGTCCCGGCATCTGGCGTACGCTCGACGACTTCTCTTCGGGCGCCGTCTGTCTCGTGCTTGCATCACATCTGTTTGACGAACAAGACTATATCCGTGAATACGACGAATTCCTGACTTACGTGGGATGTTTGAAATAGAGAGATATACGCTTGCGAAAAAAGACGTATGGGACCAGTTTGTGCGTCAGTCGAAGAACGGCACTTTCCTGTTCCTACGCGACTATATGGACTACCACAGCGACCGCTTTGCCGACCATTCTCTCATGGCATGGCATAAAGGCAGGCCATATGCCGTGCTGCCAGCCAACATCGACGGTGACACCTTGCACAGCCACCAAGGCTTGACATACGGTGGCTGGCTCATGGGCAGACAAGCCACCGTGGAAGGAATGTGTTCCATCTTCAAACAGATGGGCGACATCGCACGTCAGTCGGGCATACGCCAGATGACCTACAAGGCCATACCCTGGATTTACCACTCCTGTCCGGCTGAGGAGGACCTCTACGCCCTCCACCATGTCTGTTCAGCACGTATCACCAGCCGCCATGTCTCTTCAACCATCGACCTTCGCTCGCGAACGCCGTTTACGGAGTCGCGGAAATCAGGCCTTCGCAAAGCAATGGCGCGGAATCTTGCCATAGAGGATGGTGGACAGGAAAGATTGGAAGATTTTTGGAAGATACTGGAAAACAACCTCTCCATCCGCCATCATGTGTCGCCTGTTCACACCCTCGACGAGATGCGTCTGTTGACGAGCCGCTTTCCCGACAACATCCGCTTGTTTGTCGTCACGGAAAATGGCAATGCGTTGGGTGGCACGCTGCTGTATCTCACCGACCGTGTGGTGCACACCCAATACATCTCGGCCACGGAAGAAGGGAAAGCCTGTGGGGCACTCGACTACCTCTTTAACGAGTTGATATCACGCGATTGGAGCCCAGCGACTTATTTTGATTTCGGCAGGTCTACCATAGGTGATGGCAGCGAACTCAACAACTCCCTTCTTTTCCAAAAGGAGGGTTTTGGAGCCCGCGCCATCTGCTATGATGTCTATAGCTGTGTTTTTTAGGAGAATTAGGAGATACCAGGATATCCCAAGGAGGACCAGGATATCCTGGGAGCCTTGAATTACTTCACCTCGTTCACCAATTCCTTGCCTTCCTCGAAGTCTCGTATGTTTTGGAGGGTGGTGACAGCGATGTTTTGCACTGCCTCCTGGGTGAAGAATGCCTGGTGCGAGGTGACGATGGCATTGGGCATCATTAGCAGCAAGGCGAGTTTGTCGTCATCAATCATCTTGTCTGAACGGTCCTCATAGAAATAGTTCGCCTCCTCCTCATAGACGTCGAGAGCCGCCGACCCCACCTGGTGGGTGCGCAATCCATCAATCAGGTCCTCGGTCTTGATCAATTTCCCACGTCCTGTGTTGATGATCATCACCCCGTATTTCATCTTGGTGATGGAATCATTGTTGATGATGAATTTCGTCTCCTCCGTCAACGGGCAGTGCAGCGAAATGATGTCAGAACCCTCGTACAATTCGTCGAGCGTCACCATCTTGACGCCATACTCACTGGCAAACTTCTCATCGGGATAGAGGTCGTAGGCAAGGATGTTCATCCCGAATCCTTTGAGGATTTTGATGAGTTCCTTGGCAATCTTGCCCATGCCGATGACACCCACGGTCTTGCCATACATGTCAAAGCCCAGCAAGCCGTTGAGTTTGAAGTTACCCTCTCTGGTGCGATATACCGACCGGTACACCTTGCGGTTGAGCGCCAGCATCAACGTGACGGCATATTCAGCCACGGCATGGGGCGAATAGGCCGGCACCCTTACCACGCGGATGCCATATTCGCGTGCCGCCGCCACGTCCACGTTGTTGAATCCGGCACATCTCAGGGCAATGAGCTTGACCCCATGGGAAGCCATCCGCTCTATCACCCTTCTGTCACACTCGGCATTGACGAAGATGCACACCGCCTCCACCCCTTGGGTAAGGGCCACGGTGTTCATGCTCAACCTTTCCTTGTAAAAATGGATGTCAAAGCCAAAGTCTCTGTTCACTTTGCCGAAAGTGTCACGGTCATAACTCTTTGCGTCGAAAAATGCGATTTTTGTAGCCATAGGAATAGTTTTATAGTTTTTATGATAAATGAAGCTTGGTGAATGCTGTTAGTAGCCCACAGGGTGGTTGAGTTCGAGGATGGTGGTGGCGGGCAGGCCAAGCGCCTTGCTGACAGCCTCCTTGTTCATCATGGCGCGTGGGACGGTTTTCAGACCGAGTGCGGCGCACATCAGGCAGATGTCCTGTGAGGCATACCCGGCATCCATGGCACCGTAAATTAGAGACTCCTGCCGGAACTTGCTCTGGTCGCTCACCAGGAGGATGAACACCGGTGCCGATTTCATCGACTCCTGCATGCCGGCGAGAGCGGGACGGATGTCCTCGGCAGTCACCTTGGTCAGCGTGAGTTTCTTAGGGTCGTAGATGGACACACCGTCCTTTGTGCATACATAGGCCACGATGTCCTGGGCGTTGATGGCCGTGGGGATGGTCAAGAGGTTCTTGTCCGGACGGTTGACGCCACAGGCAGCCCAAAGGATTTGCGAGAGCTGTTGGTCGGTCACAGGCTTGTCGGCGTTGTAACTCCTGTCGGAACTTCTCTTTTGCAAGGCTTCCATCAATGTCACGGAAAGTGTCATGTCGGGTTGGGGAAGTTGTTTCACGTCCTGTGCGCAAACGCCCATCCACACGAGGGACAGCGCCGCGATGGCAAATAGTTTCTTTTTCATAAACTTGGATTTGATTTATTGATTATCGTTGGAATTTCACAGAATGCCTTCCGTTGCAATACCAGGAGACGACATAGATGCCTTTGGGCAGATGCTCCACGCTGGCACCTTTGCCTGCTGCAAATCGCATGACCTGCCGGCCTTGTTGGTCATACACATCCACCTTGAAAGCAAGCCGTTCTGGCTCATCCGCACCGAAATGCAGGAAGTGGGCCGTGGGGTCGTAGGCAAGGGCATACTCCAAAGGGAACTCTTCCACATGACGGATGGCCGTGTCGTAGCCGGGGATGCTGTCCACGATGTCGATGCCCCACAACCTGTTGTTGCTGGTGGCGTTACGCTCGTTGTTGGCATAACTTTGGATGACCGTTCCGTTGACCCTGTTCCCACCCGTCAGGTTGGCCGTATGATGTGTTTTCCTGTTGTTCAGGTTGTAGCGTCCCTCCGTCTGTTTCACGATATGCCACTGCTGTGCCTTGTCGGTGGAGTCGGGAGAGGCAACGACGAGTTGCGTCCCCAAGTTGGTGGTTTCAGTGGTTTCCCCTTGGGTGGGGTCTGCCAGAGCCATGCCGTTCATGCGGTTGAGAATCTGTTGATAGCCGTTGCCCAAGGTGATGATTTGCCATTGTTGGCTGTAGGACTGATTGTTGCGGGCGTTGGCGACGACTTTTCCTGCTGCATCAATGTCGAAGACGGTCGACGTGCCCACATTGGTGATGACATGGCAATACTCTGCCGAAGTGGTGAAGCCCGGTGTCACCCTGTCGTATTCATCCACATCCACATCGTCGGGTTGTCGCTGGGCGAAGGCCAGGAGCAACGCCGGCAAGCGGCCGGAGACGAAGCGGCGCAAGTCGTCAACATATTCATCATAGGTGGAATACAGCACTTTTTCACGCAACGCACGCACATTGATGTTCCATTTCTGGTAGTTGAGTTGCTGCGACTCCATCAGAAGCGTCTGCAGACTGTCGATTTTTTGTAGCAATTTCTCTTCCAAGCCCTGGGAATACAACTGCACATAGTTTCTGAAAACCAGTCTCTGGAACCATTCGTCTGCCCAGAAGCGCCTGACCCATCTTTCCATACCATTGTTTGCAAAGGCCACATCCGCCATCAGGCTGGCAGTGGTGTTGCTCAACCTGTTGTCGTTGTTGAAGGCGATGTCGCAGTCCCATAAAGGTCCGAAATAAAGATGGTCATCATTCTGGTCCTTGTAGAAATACAGGCTCCACACGTAGTCGGGATTGGCCATGATTTCAGAAGCGAGGTACCATGAGGCCAGAGAGGTGCTGTCCACCCAGGCGCGGTATCCTTTTTCCGGGTCATCATAGGTGTCGGAGAAGAGCCGTATTTCAAAATCATTGACAAATTGCCTGATGTAGGCATATTGACGGTTCTTGATTTCCTCATCGTCAGGATAATGGATGGTCATCGGCACCCCTTTGGGCGTCGACCATCCGCTGACGCCACTTTGGTAGTCCTTGAACCCGTCCGCCTCCAAAAGGTAACCGCCGGTGACGTTGCTCTCGGATGTCAGAGGGAGGTCTTGCTCTTCGATGTCAACCCGCTTCTTACGCACGTCTATCTGGTCGGAGATTTGGTAGCACCCCCTGTAATTACCATTCAGCGTGAAGTCAACAAACTTGGCAGCAGGAGTGAATTTCTGTCCGCAGAGGTCGCCGATATAGGAAGCCAAGGCGTTGCGGAAGAGGGTCTTGTCGCCATGGTTGGCCAGCAAGGTCCATTTCTTGGCATTGGCGCGCTCCTCACCCAGAAAGCGTGTCTTTTGGGGAAACTTGATACGATAGGGTTTCTTGGCTAGGTTCCAAGTGGAATTCCCTCGCCCTCTGATGAGGATGGAATCATAGAATGCCACCTCGTCGTTCTCGTCCACCAGCCACAAGCGAGCCAGCACCTGCGTGGTCTTGCTGGTGACATCACGCCCGTCGAAGGTGTTGACATAAAGGTGTGGCAAGTTGGTCAGCCGATGATGCTCTTGCGCCGTCACGGGACTTGCAAGCAAGAACAGCCAAACTGCCATTTTCAAAAACAAACTTCTCATTTCCCTTTTTCAGTTATCATGAAAGCCATTGCCATCAAGGAACAAAGGTAGTGAATCCTATAGGATGTCTATTCCCTCTTCCATCAGGCCTGTCACTTGCGAGATGAAAAGCTCCCTCCTCTCTCCTCTTATCTCGTCCATGGAGCTATCTTTTTGTGCAAAGATAAACTTTTTTTTTCAAAAACTCATGATGAAGAGACCATTTAACACATTTGCATAGAAGAATTTCTTGTTTTGCATTCACAATACATTATGAACGACACCACACAATAGGAATACCTTGCCTTCCCTCAGCTGAGAGGCTTTCAATCATCGCTCACCACCCTTCAGTTTCCATCAGAGCAGCATGAAGTGGTTTGCAAACAGTGCATGTACACCGCATGCGGTAGGCCTACTACCATCTCACCTGAAGTTACGAACTACAGCCTTACAAATGACCGATTTATTCTCGTGACACACTCATCTCTGCAAAGTTAAAGACCCATACTCTCCCATTTTCAGAAATTCTCGGGGAAAAGCAAGGATTCTCGGAAAAATTTCGTATATTTGCACTCACATAATGCAATAAGGTATATGGCAATGAAGAGAAAATACCCCGTAGGAATACAGACATTCTCGCGACTGAGGCGCGAAGGCTATGTGTATGTGGACAAGACGGACATGGTGTGGGAATTGGCACATGAGAACAACCCCTTCCTCTTCTTCGCCCGTCCGCGACGTTTCGGCAAGTCGTTGCTGGCGTCGACGCTCCACTCGTTCTTTGCGGGCGAGCGTGAACTGTTCAAGGGACTGAAGGCCGACCAACTGGAATGGGACTGGAAACAGTACCCTGTATTGCACTTCGACCTCAGCGGCGCCAAGCACCTGCCCCCACAGGGAGTGAGGGATGAGCTGGGGCGGCAGATGGAAAAGATGGAAGCACTCTATGGTCGTAATCACAGCGAGACCTCACCTGGCATGCGCTTTGCTGGTGTCGTGGAGCGAGCCTACAAACAGACCGGACTGCAGGTGGCCATCATCATCGACGAGTACGATGCGCCGCTTTTAGATGTGCTTCACGAAGGGGAGAGCCTTCACGACATGCGCGAGGTGCTGCAGGAGTTCTACCAACGGCTGAAGATGCTGGAACCCATAATCAAGTTCTGCTTCATTACCGGCATCACGAAATTCTCGCAGCTGAGCTTTTTTTCCACCATCAACAACATCACCGTCATATCGCTGCTGCCCAAGTATGCCGCCCTCTGCGGCATCACCGAGGAGGAGCTGACCACCACGCTGGCTCCCGACATCGCCCTGCTGGCAGAGAACAATGACTGCACGCCGAAGGAGATGCACCTGCGGCTGAAGATGCGCTACGACGGATACAAGTTCTCACGAAGGTCGCCTGAAATCTACAACCCCTTCAGCCTATTCAAGGCATTTGACTTAGGCGAGGTCGGCAACTACTGGTTCGACAGTGGCACGCCAGCCTACCTTATCCTGCAGATGCAGAAGTTCCAGACCGACATCACGACACTCGGCCACTTGGAGGCTGCGGCATCGGATTTCGACAAGCCCACCGAGGCCATGACTTCGGCATTGCCGCTGCTATACCAAAGCGGCTACCTCACCATCAAGGACTATGAGAGGGAAACGGAGACATACACCCTCGCCATTCCTAACCAGGAGGTGCAGGTGGGATATACAGAGGGGCTGCTGCCAACGTATCTCGGCTTGCAAACCGATGTGGTGCGCATGGGCTTCGCCCTGAAGTTCTGGCGAGCCTTGAAGAAGGACGACCTGGAGCTGGCCTTGCATGAGATGCAGGCTTTCCTTGCTGGGCTGCCCTACGTGGAGGGTTTCAAGAAGAAGTTGGAGGAGATGGCCAACGTGGAGGGATTCTACGAGTACACCTTCTACCTCATCTTCTCAATGCTCAACGTATATGCCCGCACACAGGTGAAGTGCCATGGCGGAAGAATAGACATGGTGGTGCTGATGCCCGCCGTCACCTACGTCTTCGAGCTGAAGATGCACGAGACAGCCCAGAAAGCATTAGAGCAGATTGAAACCAAGGGCTATGCCCTGGCTTACGCCACCGAAGGGCGCCGAGTGGTGAAGTGCGGCCTGCACTTCGACCTCGACAGCAGAACCCTCGATGAATGGGTCATAGGAAATGCTTGACTCACTTACCCCCGAGAGAGATTTTCATCCGCCGAGACATCCATGGCAATGTCTCGGCGGAATCCGTTTTGTGGCATAATGTTCGGACATACATGAAGCTAGTCCCTACGACTAATACACCATTCGCAGTTCAACGTGAATCAAAAACTCCGTACCCTTAATTCAGAATCATAAACCTGTCCCTAGATTCTGCCTCTTGATTCTCCAAAAATAATGAAAGCCAAGCAAAATACAAAACTAGATGCGAAATTTTTGCTTCCTTTCCCAAGGAAATCATCAGAAAAGCACTATCTTTCCTCTATAAATAGTAAACAAATTGCCCCGCAGAAGTAACTAAATACTCATAATCTGTTGATATAGAGGCATACCCATCCCAAGCACGGCACCACATATGACACCATGTTGATATTGTTGGTACTTTCCTCTTCAAGCTCGAAGCTATAGACTGGCTTTCATCGCCGCCCATGTTTTCGGTTAATTTGCAAACGGGGTTCTACGTCGGCTGTTCTGCTTGGCGGATGTCCACCACAAAGATAATAGCCTTTCCATGAGCGGTATATCGCGTGTCACCCGTTATTGGCAGGTGACTTGCAATCAGGGTTGAAATCGACGTAGTCGGTCGCGTCATGCAGCACATGCCACACTGCGATGAGCAGTTTTCTGGCCACGGCCACGAGGACCTTCATCTTGTTTTTCTTTCGGACCACGGTCTGGTGGTAGGAGAATCGGCTGAAGAAGCAGTCC
>Ga0247610_10001468_pt1 | contig 29245 bp, 24 predicted proteins | sample 174DNAGHGhighgp2_FD_193483 | JGI IMG/M metagenome (GOLD analysis project Ga0247610, IMG submission 193483) | Sheep rumen microbial communities from Palmerston North, Manawatu-Wanganui, New Zealand - 1742 DNA GHGhigh gp2 | ecosystem: Host-associated > Mammals > Digestive system > Stomach > Rumen...
TTTGGAAGACAGACCCCAAGCGTTGTGAGACCATCCTAAACATCTGCTTACAACTCACAGCCAACCTCGCTATCGCATTTGAGCCGTTCCTGCCATTCTCTTCGAAGAAACTCCGTGAAATGCTGAACGTTCGGAGCAGTGAGAGCAGTGGAGCTCGCTCCGACTGCCGAGTCGCGACGAACGAAGGCGAAGCCAATATCGATTCATTTGAGTGGGAGCAGTTGGGTAGCACAGATCTCCTGAAAGCTGGTCATCAATTGGGGGAACCCGCCTTACTTTTCGAAAAGATCGAGGACGAGGTGATTCAGAAACAACTCGACAAGCTTGAGGCTACCAAGAAAGCCAATGAGGCAGCCAACTATAAGGCCGCTCCTATCAAGGATACCGTCAGTTTCGAAGAGTTTGAGAAACTCGATATCCGTGTAGGTCTCGTTAAGGATTGTCAGAAGGTGAAGAAGAGCAAAAAGTTGCTGCAGTTCACCATCGATGATGGTTCTGGCACCGATCGTACGATCTGTTCAGGTATCGCTGCTTTCTACGAGAACCCCGAAGAACTCATTGGCAAGCGCATCCTCTTTGTGGCTAATTTCGCACCTCGCCAGATGATGGGCATCGAGAGTCAGGGTATGATCCTCTCAGCCGTTGATGCTGACGAGAGCCTCAGCGTGGTCACTACTACCAAGGATGTCAAGCCTGGTAGTCAGGTGGGATAATTAAAAATACAAAATAAGGCCTGGGTCTTCAGTCTGACAACAACTGATGACCCAGGTCTTTTTCTTTGCAGGCGGCAATAATCTGCTCAATGACCTCGTCCATCTTAGGCACATTTGCAACAATATATGAGGGATAGTCGGCACAGAGTACCACAAGGTTCATAGCCTTCACCTTTACACCATAGTGAGCCTCGAGCATATATCTGTAGAGATTCTGCTGGATACAGTAGTGATAGAATGGAGTGTCGGGCAACGAGATACCGTTGAATCCTCGTTTACCACCAAAAGCTTCCACTATAGGCTGTCCTAAGACATTCACCACCTTGCTGCTACGTTTCCAGTCGTAGATGGTAAACTCACCATCCATCTCTTTGCACACCATATCGATGGTACCCGCGATGTTCAGGTCTGTGTCATAAACGGGCCATTCCTGACGATAGGGGTGTATGTCGTAGTCCATAACAAAGCGGAGGAAGTGTTGTCGCTCCTTTTCCACGCTGATCATCTCCGTCTGATCTTCAAAGGTAAACGGACAGACTTTAGCGAAAGTCCCGTCGCGAAAATAACTCTCCGTCTGCTCGTGTACAAAGGTGCCAACCTCACGGGCCATCTGTCCATTCCGCTCCCATTTCTTCAACGTCTCATCGACAGGAATACCATAACGCTCATACTGTCGCTGAGCTGCTGCCTGGGCATCGAATTTCTCAAAGAAATAGGCAATCAGCGAACTCACAGGCAATAGTCTGGTCTGTCCCTTATAGGTATATACATGCTGCTCAGGCTCAAAGTCTATAAACTGGTCCTGATCATACTTTCCAGCATCGGTAAACCGCAGCATCTTCTCCTCTATCTCTTTCGATCGAGGTGTCGCAAATGGTATTTCTAAGGGTTGGTTAGTCATCGTTTCTTTACTTTTTGCGTGCAAATATACAAACTTTTTTTAAAAGAGCAACGTTTTTTCCAATAAAATGATTACCTTTGCAGAAAATCAACCAATATGAAGGAACTATATTACGCTGACAAGAACCGCTACTCTAACGGAATGGAGTATAAACGTTGTGGACGTTCAGGCGTCTTGCTGCCTAAAGTAAGCCTGGGCTTCTGGCATAACTTCGGAAGTGTCGACCCTTACGAGCGCAGTCGTGAGATAACCCATTATGCCTTTGATCATGGTATCACCCATTTCGATCTGGCCAACAACTATGGTCCTGTATACGGCTCTGCTGAAGAGACGATGGGCAGGTTGATGGACGAGGATTTCCGTCCGTATCGCGATGAGCTCTTCATCTCTTCAAAGGCAGGTTATGACATGTGGCCTGGCCCCTATGGTGACTGGGGATCACGTAAGTATCTGATTGCTTCATTGGATCAGAGTCTGAAACGAATGAAGATTGACTATGTCGACCTCTTCTATAGCCATCGCTATGACCCTGAGACCCCTTTGGAGGAGACGCTTCAAGCACTTGTGGATATTGTACGGGCAGGTAAGGCGCTCTATGTAGGCATCTCCCGTTGGCCGCTAGAGGCAACGCGTTTTGCTGCAAAATATCTGAAGGAACGTGATGTGCCTTTGCTTATCTATCAGGGCAAACTGAATATGCTCGACCGAGAGCCGCAGGAAGAGGGTATCCTTGATTTCTGTGCAGAGGAAGGTATCGGCTTTATTTCATTCTCGCCTTTGGCACAGGGTCTACTTACCGACCGTTACCTCAATGGCATTCCTCAGGACTCCCGCATGTCAAAAGGCAAGTTCCTGAGGGAGGATATGCTTACACCTGAATTACTCAAAAAGCTACGTCATTATAACGAGGTGGCCCAAAATCGCGGAGAGACATTGGCAGAGATGGCTCTGGCGTGGATTCTCCACCAGAAGGGCGTTACTTCTGTTCTGGTAGGTGCCAGCAGCACGACACAATTGGAGAAGAACTTACGTTGCGTAAATGCAACGCCGTTTGATGAAGATTTATAACTCGGATTATTCAGAATACTCAGATTACCCAGACTTATGACACAAATCATTAAAGAAGAAGGAAAGACCATCGTTAAAACTGGTGAGCGCGTAGATACCTTGAACGCTGCACAATTTGAACGGGAAGTGGAGGCTGTATTGGAACCTGGCATCGACCTGGAATTTGACTGCACAGACTTGCAATACATCTCAAGTTCTGGCCTGCGTGTCATTCAAGAGATGATGCGTATCGTCACCCGAAAGCTCAATGGACAAATCAAAGTGACACATGTAAGTGCGCCTATCTTCAAAATCTTCCACATGACCGGATTTACCCGGATTATTACCATTGAAAAATAAAAAGGTAAAAGAAGCATATGGCAGACATTTTCAACAAGGAAGCCTTGGAAGCGCTGGATGCCAAGAGTGAGGCGGAGGAGATGGCACGTGTGGCCTCACCAAAACTGAAACTGGTGCTTGGCGCCATGTTGGCTATGGTGGCTGTAGGCGTCTATTGGTGCGCCTTTGGTACCATCAATGACAAAGTGACGGCTCAAGGAATTATCTTCCCCTTTGGAGAGGTTAAAGCCGTCAATGACTCTACCATCGCCACCAACGACCGAGTGCTGGTGAGTCACGGCCAAGCTTGGTTGGTGCCTGAAACACAAGGCCGGGAAATGCTCTGCTATGTAACCTTCAACGACCTGAGGAAACTGAAACTTGGACAACAGGTACAAGCCACACCCGCTGACCTGCAGCGTGAAAACTGGGGTTATGCCTACGGAACGGTGAAGGGTATTGAACAGTACCCAACCACAAAGGATGATGTCATACGACGGTTAAAACTGGATCCGCTGGCAGCGTTCATCAAAGATGGTGAGGCCATTTACGAGGTGCGGGTCATACTCGATGAGCAAAATGGACATCTTGTCTGGAGCCGTGAAAAGAGCCAAGGGCTGAAGATTAATACGGGCTCGCTCTGTAATATTCAGATCATCACCCAGCAGAAACCCGTCTGGCGAGTACTCATCGGTGCCGTTGACAACGCAGTAGAATCAGCAACAGGCAATTGACAGGAGCATGAGCAAGGTCGTGAAAATGCCAATGGTGATGCAGATGGAATCTGTGGAGTGTGGCGCAGCCTCACTGACGATGATTCTAGCGCATTACGGCAAGTGGTTGCCCTTGGAGGAGGTACGTGCAGCTTGTGGTGTTTCACGCGATGGCAGTTCGGCAAAAGATATCGTACTAGCCGCCAGAAACTACGGTCTGGAGGCAGAGGGTTATCAGGTAACGCCTGAAGCACTCGAGGGTATGCAACCCGCCATCATTCATTGGAACTTCAATCATTTTGTTGTCTTTCGAGGCTTCAAAAACGACGTCGCCTGTCTGAACGACCCCAATGCAGGGCCTATAGATGTGCCCATCGATGATTTCAGAAAATCCTTCACAGGTGTGGCTCTGACATTTGCCCCTACAGAAGCTTTTGAAAAGGAAGGACACCGTACCCGCATCCTGTCATATGTCAGGAAATACCTTCAAGGGGCTGGCGAGGCCTTCTGGCTCACTTTCATCTTCGCTCTCTTAGCGGCTTTCGTCGCCCTCGTCATCCCTCTCTTTACCCGTACCTTCCTTGATGAGATTCTCTCGGGCAAAAACCGCGACTGGAGCTCAACCTTCTTCCTGCTCATGGGAACGGTGGCGCTATTCCAATTCATATTGGTATTACTACAAGCCCGCTATGCCAAACGGATAGCCGGATCGCTGGCACTGAAAGGAAATGTAAAATATCTCAACCATGTATTGCGATTGCCCATCTCTTTCTTCGCCATGCGAAGCGTGGGTGAGTTGCAACAACGCCAACATCTGAATGAGACCATCACACACTCACTGGTGGAAGTGCTGGCACCACAAATCATCAACATCGCCCTACTCGTACTTTACCTCGCCCTGATGCTCAGTTATTCGGTCATACTGACCTTAGTAGGTATCATTGCTGCTGTGGTCAACCTGGTTATCGTACAGTACCATTCCAATCAACGCATCAACCTCATCCACTCTATGGAACAGAGCACAGGCAGATATTTCTCTGCTACCGTTTCATGTATTGATAATATGGAGAGTATCAAGGCTGCGGGTGCTGAGACGGGTTTCTTTGAATACTGGAGCGGTCTTTGGGCCAAAAAATTCAATATGGAAGGTAACGCCACCGAACAACAATTGAAAATGGGGTTGCTGCCTATCCTCGTAAACGGACTGGTCAATACCACCATCCTCATACTTGGTGCCTTATTGATTCTGAAAGGAGAACTTTCAGTAGGTATGCTTTTGGCCTTCCAAGGATTTATGTCATCGTTCCTTTCACCTGTCAACGACATCGTCAATGCCTCGAAGACCATCGTAGTGATGCGCAGCCAGATGGAGCGTATCGAGGATGTGATGAAATTCCCAGAAGACCACCGCGAGAATGAGGGAGAAATGTTTGAGGGCAAATTGGGTGGACTGGTAGAATTGAAAAACGTCACCTTCGGCTACTCCACCCTCCAACCTCCGCTTATCGAGAATTTCAACCTACGTATCGAACCTGGTCACAGCGTGGCCATCGTTGGGAGCAGTGGTTGCGGCAAGTCGACACTTGCAAAACTCATCTCCGGACTCTATAAACCGTGGTCGGGAGAGATCCTCTTCGATGGAAGACCCATAGAAAGTATTTCTTCTGAGGAACTGACAAACTCCGTAGCCGTCATCGACCAAAATGTCGTACTCTTCGACGATACCGTTGCCCAGAACATCCGCATGTGGGACGAGAGTATCGAGGACTTCACACTGATGATGGCCTGTAACGATGCCCAGATACGTGATGATATCGTCAGTCGTCCTGATGGATTCGGCACAAAACTCGTCAGAGGCGGACAGAACTTCTCCGGTGGCCAGCGTCAGCGGATGGAAATAGCCACAGCCTTGGCTAAAGAGCCCGCTGTGCTGATTATGGACGAAGCCACCTCGGCCCTCGATCCGAAGACAGAAGATGAGGTGATGGCTTCAATCCGTCTGATGGGACCCACACAAATGATTATTGCACATCGTCTCTCAACCATCCGTGACTGTGACGAAATCCTCGTCATGGATCAGGGAAGGATTCTCCAGCGTGGCACCCACGAGACGCTGATAGAGCAGGAAGGATTATATAGGGATTTAATGAAGAGTGAATAGCCATGGCCATCTATATCAAACAGATCAATAAGCGTAGACAGCTGGAGCGAAGCCTCCTGGCAGAAGCCCTGGACCGTGGCGCCCAGAGATTGGGATTCCTGCGCCGAAAGAAGGCTATACCACAAACAAGCCAATCGGCACTCAGGCAGATTCTCGATGCATTAGGCATCAAGGACTATGACCTGGAGGAGAATGACATCGTTTCGCCTGAGGAGCAACTGACAGGCATTCTACGACCCCGTGGCATTCTCATGCGTCGTATTCGTCTGACTGGCGAATGGTGGCGCGAATGTGTCGGACCTCTGCTCGGCTACGCCAAAGATGGTCAGCTTCTGGCCCTGACGCCCACCAGCAGCGGACTAGGTTATCATTACCGCGACCGCAATGGCATCATCAGAAATATCGGCAAGAAGGAGATGGAGCAAGAACTCAAGCCCATAGCCTTAACATTTACCAAACCACTACCCTTGCGTGCGCTAGGTATCAAGGATCTGATCAACTTTGCTTGGGATGTCGTATCTGGACCCAATGCCTTGATGCTCTGTCTGGCAGCCCTTGTCGTAGTGCTACTGGGTATGTTTACCCCTATGGCCAACAAACTTATCTTTGATACGGTCATTCCTACGGGCGATGCCTCCGACCTGTTGCCTATCACAGGACTGCTGTTAGGAGCCACCATCGGTACGATGCTGCTCACACTCACCCGTAACCTCTATATTACCCGTGTGCAGCATATCGTTGACCTTCACACCCAGAACTCTATCATGGCCCGTACCTTTCTGCTCTCGCCCACCTTCTTCTCCAAGAACGCCAGTGGCGAACTGAGTGCCAAGATCAATAATGTGTCTATCCTCTCTGGCATGATCAATGAGACCATCATCGGCGCAGGACTCTCTGCCGTACTCTCACTGATTTATCTCATGCAGCTGTGGATCTACGGCCGATCACTGCTCTTCCCCGCCCTTGGCATCCTGGCCCTTCAGACAATTATCCTCTTATTGGTTTACAGACGGACGGTCCGTATCCAGGGCATGTACACTGAGAAAGCAACCAAGCTCAGCGGATTAGAATATAATATGTTTGCCGGCATTCAGAAAATCAAGTTGACGGGCTCTGAGAACCGCGCTTTTACTCGATGGCTCGACCATTATACCGACCAGGCGCGACTGCTCTATAATCCTGCCTTTATCTCTCGTATGTATTCGGCTCTGACCGCCTTCCTCGCTATCGGAGGCACCATGCTCATTTTCTGGTCTACCCTCTCAAACAACGTCTCGCCGTCCGACTATATCGCATTCAGTTCAGCCTTTGGCATGATGACGGCAGCGATGGCACAGATGAAAAACATAGTGCCGACACTGGCACAAATCAAACCTCTCCTGAACTCCGTTAAACCCATTCTGGAAGCAGTGCCTGAGATGGAAGCCAAGGCCCCGCAAGTGGAAGACCTGTTTGGTGGCATCGATGTCAGCGGACTGAGTTTCCGCTATGAAGAAGAAGGGCCGCTGGTACTTGATAACCTCTCACTGCGCATAGAACCTGGTGAGTATGTAGGACTCGTAGGTCGTTCAGGTAGTGGCAAGTCTACGTTTATGCGATTGCTTCTAGGCTTCGAACAACCACTCTCAGGAGGTATCTATTACGACAATTACGACTTGGCAAAAGTCGATAAGACCAGTCTGCGCCGGAGGATTGGCTGTTGTCTGCAAAGTGGCAACCTCTTCACAGGCGACCTCTTCCAGAATATCACCATCACAGCACCTTGGGCTACACATGAAGACGCTTGGGAGGCTCTGCGGATGGCAAGCCTTGAGGAAGATGTGCGCAGAATGCCTATGGGACTGAATACCCTCATCAGCGAGAGCGGTAGTGGTCTCAGTGGTGGACAGAAACAGCGTATCCTTATCGCCAGAGCCCTGATCTCGAAACCCGACATCATCTTCTTCGACGAAGCCACGTCTGCTCTTGACAATATCTCTCAGAAGCAAGTCAGCGAAAATCTCGACCAGCTTAACTGTACCCGTGTTGTCATTGCCCAGCGCCTGTCTACTATCCGTCATTGCGACCGTATTATCGTGCTCGACAAAGGCAAGATCGCCGAACAAGGCACCTACGAGGAACTCATGGAGCGGAAAGGCCTCTTCTACGAAATGTCATTACGTCAATTATAAACTATAGAGAAGATGAATAAAAAAGGTATCCGCAAAAATAAAGAAGAGCTGGCATCAGAACGACGCCAGCTCACTCTGGATGAATTGTCAAGGGTGACGGGAGGCGTTACTGCACCTTCGACGTCATCGGACCACGTACACCCTTATAACTCTTCAAAAAAGCCTTAGCAGAACCGAAGCTGAGGAACATATCCAAACGCACGGGGATATGGTTCTCATCGTCGGTCACGTAGAAACGGATCAGCTCATGGCTTTTGCCATTCTCATTTTCCCAGAACGAGAATACCAGACAACGGAACTTCTCCTTAGTGCTATCCATCTTATAATTGGTCTTACCACGATAACTCAACCAGGAGTTTGACAAGCTGCGTGCGTCACTAATAGGCATGGGAATCACCTCGCCCTTCTTCAGCTTCGCCGCATCAAAGTTACGGGCACGAAGGAAGATGGACATCATATCATAGATACAATTCTTATAAGTACTCGTCTTCCAATGTACTGCACCATCGGCATCAATACGATGCTTTTTCAACTGGCAGTTACCACCTGGATAAGAATACCACACCTCATCGACATAGTAACGACTTCCCTCACGGGCTCCTTTACGGAAATAAAGGGGCGAGAGATCGGGATTACAGTAGCTGAGCAGGGTGTCGCGCATCATGAAATATTTGTCGAGAGTATTGTTACCCCTCGTTATCAGATATGAACGCCAGGCATCCTTTCCTTCAAACTTTGTCATTTTGGTATCCATCGTAGCGGTACCTACCGTAAACCAGATAAGTTTCCAGTTAAACTTCAGGTCATATTCCAATACCTCGCCCGACTTGAAGGCCGTATTCTCAATGCCGCACTGCGCCTGAACCATCATTGGCATAAAGGCGAAGAGGTAAATCACGATTTTTTTCATTGTCATATTCATTATTATTCTTATCACTTTTCACTCCTATAGTTTCACTCCCTTGGTTTTGAGATATTCCTTACCCAACTGCTTGGCCCGCTCAAAGTTACGGTTCTTTAACTTCTTCTCCTGATCGGGCTTCTGCTTGGTAATAGCAGCAGGTTTCTGGCGGAAACGAGGCAGTTCTGTCATATTCCATGACTTGGTCACATCCCATTTCTCCTTGCATTCTATCTCCTGAGGATAATAATAGACCGATTCTGCCTGACGGTCGGCAGCATAGTCACCTGTATCCCAAATACCATTGCCGTTGGCATCAACAAAAGCACGCATATAGTACTTGCCTGGCGAGAGATATTCAAATCGCGCCGAACCGTTCTTCACACGCACTTCCCTCTCAGGTGTGTCTGAACTGCTGAGCAGCTGTACAATAATCGAGGTATCAGCCACCGCCAGACCACTAACATTGATGATCAGCAGACTAAACTCATCCGGTCCTTTCACCTTGATACCTTGTTTATTGGCTTTAGAGACGGTGCCATAGATATCGATGAAGGCAGCAGAGTCGACCTCAAAGCTGTATTCCGTTTCCAGACGCCAGTCAACCAACAACTCGTATTGTCGTACAGAATTCTCCATCTGCCGGAACTCACAGGGCGCCTGATACCATACGGAGTCAATCATCGAATAGAGATGTATCTTCGAGGTGTCACATACCTCCAAGGGTGTTGGCATCTCAACGGTAATTCGTGAATAGGGAGTAGCCGCAGAAGGCACATTGTATTTCACTTCCAGAGGCTTGACGGGATAGATGGAGTCGTAGGGCTGGTCGTTTTTCTTGCGCTTCTCCTGTTGCTTCTGCCACTTTTCTATCTCCTTGGCCAGTTCTTTCACACGCTTCTCATGCATAACCTTAGGCAACATCTCCACCGCAGAGTCGGTATAAAGCACCAGATTTCCCAGCGTATCGGTCATGTGATAGGTAATATCCATGCGAAGGGTGTCCTGATTGACGAGTGCGGTATCGCGCAACCAATAGTGGATGGTGTCACGTTTCTCGTTGGTCTCTACGACAAAGGCACTGTCTGAATTGAAGTTTAAGCCCTTAATTTCAGGTACTATCGAGTCTCCATAGGTAAAATACATTGATAGCTTGTTCGGCTCGACACGTTCTGTCTTCAACAGATAGCGGTCTGTCTGAGGGTGTGTAAACGCCAAAAGTGTGACATCATCGGGCAAGAAATGCGTATAAGGCACTTGTCGCAGCGCATCGATATGCAGCGAGTCGCGCCAGATGGTATCTGTACGGGTATCTGGCTTCGACGATGGACTGTATTCCTCATGATTAAAGGCTATCATCTCACCTTTCTGTTTAAAGCAGAAGTCACCATCCATATCCTGAAGGGCATAGGCACGATAGGTGCCCGGCGCCACACCTTTTACCACAAAATGACCTCGACCGTCTGTACGAGAGATACGCATCAGTGGTTTCGTGGTAAAAACAGTGTCCGACAAATCATCATAGAGTCCGACGGCGATACCTTTTATAGGCTCCAAGTTACTGGCATCCAACACATAACCAGCAATCTCGAAGGTATCAATCTGCTCACCTGTCGAGAAGGTAAAGGTATAGTTACCCAAGGGGTTGCCCTCATTATTATCGGTAATGGCGTCACTGAAGTCGATGGTATAGGTAGTGTTCTCCTTCAATGTATCCTTCAGTTCCACCACAATCTTCTTGCCGGCACCCTTGATTTCCGGCATCTCCAACTGAGGCGGCGAGACAATCACTTTCTCACTTGCATTGTCTATTTTGATAAACTCATCGAAATAAATGGTAATCTTTTTCGTATTGACATTGGTAGCCCTGTCTTCTGGCGTACTACCTACCACCACAGGAGGGTCATCGTCATACCAGCCGCCATCGGGCTGTCCCATACGGGCACAAGCAATGAAAAGTAAAAAGGTAAAAAGGTAAAAAGGTAAGAAGAGCTCCTTACCCTTACACCTTCTATAGATTACTTCAAATAGCTTTTTCATATTTTACCTTTTTACCCTTTTACTTTTTTACCTTTACTTGTTCAGCGTTAGCAGCTGCTCAATGGTCTCACGGCTATTGCTCAGACGGGGCACCTTGTGCTGGCCACCTAGTTTGCCACGAAGCTTCAGCCAGTCGTTGAAGAGATTCGGCCGCGCCTCAATGATCTCAAGATGCTGCAGGGTGATGTTCTTATAACGCTTAGCCTCATAGTCGGAATTGACCTCCTGCAGGCGCTGGTCGAGCAAATCGGAGAACTGTTGCAGATCATCGGGTCGCTTGGCAAACTCGATGAGCCACTGGTGACGACATTTCGCATTGGCATCCATGAACACAGGTGCGGCAGTGTATTCAGACACCTCTGCCCCCGTCTTTTCACAAGCGTAGGCCAATCCCTTCTCAGCATTATCAACGATCAGCTCCTCGCCAAAGGCATTGATAAAGTGTTTCGTACGACCAGTAATGATAAACTTATAAGGATTGGTCGATGTAAACTGAATGGTATCTCCAATCTCATATCGCCACAGTCCGCAGCAGGTAGAGATGACCATTGCATAGTTCTTGCCAGTCTCAACACCCCAAAGTGGAACGGCATCACCCCCATCCATGGGGATAAACTCATAGAACACATCATAGTCGAGCATGAGCAGCATCGACTTGTCATTCGGATCGTTCTGCAGACCGAAGAATCCCTCGCTGGCATTATAAGTCTCCATATAATGCATCCTGGGCGAGGTGATGAGTTGCTCATACTGCTTACGATAGGGCGTAAAGGCCACACCTCCGTGGAAGAACATCTCGATATTCGGCCAAACCTCCTCCAGATGCGTCTTGCCCGAGATCTCCATCATTCTGGTAAGCACAGACAACATCCACGAAGGAACACCCGAAATGTTCGTCACATTCTTGTTCATCGCCTCACGGGCTATCTTGTCGCGTTTGATCTCGAAATCAGATATCAGGGCCGTTTTCTTCTTGGGAATACGCACCAGATTTGCCAGGGGATTGATATTCTCAATAAGGATGGCGCTGAGATCACCTACCAACGAATCTTTCAGATTATAGTTGGGTGCATGGCTGCCGCCAAGAATCAGCGACCGTCCATCGAAAATACGTGATTTAGGATTGTTCTGCAGATACATCGCCACAGCATCAAAACCGCCCTTATAGTGCATCCGTTTCAAACCCTCGCGACTGACGGGAATAAACTTCGACTTGTCATTGGTAGTTCCCGACGATTTGGCATACCATTTCACGCGACCAGGCCAGAGGACGTCTGTCTCTCCATGACGCATGCGGTCGATGCTATCCTTCAACTCTTCGTAGGTGTTGATTGGGATATTTCTTGTGAAATCGTCATAGCCTTTCATTGTGGCGAAAGCATGATTCCGACCGAATTCCGTTTCTTTGGCCTCAGCAATCAGCCGGCTCAACACTGCTTCCTGCAATGCCTTTCCCTCGTTCTGATGTTTCTCCAACTCCAGTTGGCGAGACTCAAACACTTTTCTTACTATGCCAGTAATACTCATTCCTTTTTGCGCAATTCGGCTGCAAATTTACGCAATTCCATTGTAATAGGGGAAAATTTTACGTTTTTTTTATATTATTTCTTGGTAGTTTCATCTGTTTTGCTTACTTTTGTGAACTGAAGTCTGTAACCGATAGAGAGAAGAAATCATGAAGCCCTTCAGACATATCTTGTTTTCAGCCATCCTCCTGGCCTTTGCCAACGAGGCTGCCGCCCAGACGCTCACTCAATCCGCGCGCAGGGCGAGACTCGATAGTGCCCTCACAGCCCGCTACTACCGTACGCCATACGACACCAACTTTGTGATCAGGCCCGAGGGTAAGCTCACGTTAAAACTCAGACTGAACCAGACTGGCAATGACTTCCATGCCAAGGGTACGGTGAACGACGTCTATTCTGAAGCCGATCTCAAGACCAGCCACAAGACCACCATGAGCATCGGCGCCTCCTATCGTGGCATTTCCGCTGCTGTTGCCATCAATCCTGCCAAGATGAAAGGTTTGTACAAAGACTACGAGTTCAACCTCAACTACTATAGCAGTCGCCTGAGTCTCGATTTCAGCTACCAGCGGTCGGAAACACTGGCGGGTGATTTCACAGGCGACAAAGGCGACTTGCGTCTGGAATCGGGAGAAGCACTGCTGAAAGTATTGAACATAGCGGGCTATTACACCTTCAACCATCGGCGCTTCTCTTATCCTGCAGCCTTCACACAGAGCTATATCCAGCGCCGTTCGGCAGGCTCCTGGCTCGCAGGCATCAGCTATCAAGGCGGTAGCATCAAGACCACCGACGACCTAAAAGCAAGGAATCCCAATGCTCCCGATGTCCGTATCTACATCGGACATGTAGGCATCGGCGGCGGCTATGGCTACAACTGGGTGCCCAGCAGGAAATGGCTGCTCCATTTATCCATACTGCCCACCGTCGTGGTCTACAATCGTAATAACATGACCGTCAATGGCGAGCGCAAGGAGGCGCAACACATGCGTCTTAACATGCTTTTCAATGAGCGTGCTGCTGTCGTCTACAACTTCTCACCCCGTTATTTCGCCAGTCTTACCGCCGTGGTCAACAACTCTGTCTTTAAGGATGACAATGTCACCGTCAACCAGAACAAATGGCGCGCTCGTGCCTCCTTCGGTATGAGGTTATAAATTAAAGCAGATATGGGTAAAATAATCGTTGCAGGCATAGGACCTGGCAGTAAAGAAGACATCACTCCTGCTGTGATTGAGGCAGTACGAGAGGCCGATGCCATAGTGGGATATATGTATTATTTCCAGTTCATCGAGGAATATGTAAAGGACGGGGGTGAGTGTATCGACACAGGCATGAAGAAGGAGCGTGAACGGGCTGAACAGGCATTCCTTTTAGCAGAACAGGGAAAGACCGTCGTTGTGATTTCTTCTGGCGATGCAGGACTCTACGGAATGGCACCACTTATCTATGAGATGAAGATGAAACAATCATCAGACATTGAGATTGAGGTATTGCCAGGTATCTCGGCTTTTCAGAAAGCAGCTTCCTTGCTGGGCGCTCCTATTGGTCATGATGTTTGTCTGATCTCGTTGTCAGACCTGATGACCCCTTGGGAGGTCATTGAGCGACGGATCAAAGCTGCGGCCGTGGGCGATTTCGTCACAGTCGTCTATAACCCCAAGTCCCATGGCCGTTATTGGCAAATCTATCGCTTACAGGAATTGTTCTTGAAGTATCGTTCTGCCGAAACGCCAGTAGGCTATGTCCGTCAGGCAGGTCGTGAAGAACAGGAAATCAAAGTTACAACGCTAGAGAAGTTCGACCCAGAAGAGGTGGATATGTTTACGGTTGTTTTGATAGGTAATTCACAATCGTATCTCGCTGACGGTAAGTTTATTACACCTCGTGGCTATTATCGTGAAAAGGCAAGCGATAACACGAAGATTGGTCAAGACATAATGATAGAGTCGTTCCGTACAATCTCTAGCGAGTTAAAACGACAAGACTATTCTTTAGACCATAAATGGGCTTTGCTACACGCCATCCACACCACAGCTGATTTCGATATGGAGAATATCCTCTATACTGACCCTTGCGCTGTGGAGATCCTATATAATAAGGTGGCGAACGGACAACTTAAAACCATCATTACTGATGTGACAATGGTAACCAGCGGCATCCGTAAAGGAGCTCTTCAGCGCTTGGACATCGAGGCCAAATGCTATCTCTCTGATCCACGAGTTGCAGAATTGGCTAGCAAAGAAGGTATCACTCGCACCCAAGCCGGTATCCGCCTAGCTGTTGAGGAACACCCTAATGCTCTCTTTGCTTTTGGCAATGCCCCTACAGCACTTATGGAACTCTGTGACTTGATTCGCAAGGGCAAGGCTCAACCTACTGGTATCATCGCTGCACCTGTGGGTTTTGTGCATGTTCGCGAGTCTAAACACATGGTAAAACCTTTCAAGGATATTCCCAAGATTATCGTCGAGGGCAGAAAGGGAGGTTCTAATCTTGCTGCGACACTGTGTAATGCGATTCTTACTTTCGACGATGCAGCACAACTTAAACCTGGACGAGATTTATGAAGTTCATCGTCATCGGAATAACAGACAATCCAAAGCCTTTCTTCACGCCAGAAGTGCTAGAGATTATCAAACAGGGAAAGGTCTTCTCTGGTGGCAAGCGTCACCATGAGATTGTTGCACCCTTCCTACCCGCTGACGCCCAGTGGATTGACATCACCGTTCCCCTCGATGCCGTCTTCGAGCAATACTATTCACTCTTCACTAATCACTATTCACTACCAATCATCGTCTTCGCAAGCGGCGACCCCCTCTTCTTCGGCTTTGCCAATACCATCAAGCGCAAGTTACCCGAGGCCGACATCGTGGTTTATCCCACCTTCAACTCCCTACAGTTGCTGGCCCATCGCCTCGTGATGCCTTATCACGATATGCGGATTGTCTCTCTTACAGGTCGTCCTTGGTCAGAGTTCGACAAAGCACTCATCGAAAGAACTCCGAAGATAGGCATCCTCACAGATCGCGAACATACGCCATCTGCCATCGCCCAGCGCATGCTCGACTATGGCTACGATTCCTACCAGATGTCAGTTGGCGAGCATTTAGGAAATCCATCTTTGGAAAAAGTCACTACCCTCTCCCTCGAAGAAGCCACCCATCGTGACTTTTCCATGCCCAACTGCGTGATTATCTATTCTCTTACCTCTTACCTCTCACCTCTCACCTCTAAATATGGAATACCCGATGCAGACTTCGCCCTGCTCGATGGTCGCGAGAAGATGATTACTAAAATGCCCATTCGTCTGCTCACACTTCAGGCCCTCGAACTACCCAAGCATCATGTTTTTTGGGACATTGGCTTCTGTACAGGTAGCGTATCGATAGAGGCTCGCCTGCAATTCCCCCATCTGACAATCTGCGCTTTCGAAATCCGTCCTGAATGCGAAGTTATTATTAACGAAAACGCCCGTCGCTTTGGTGCGCCTGGCATCGATATCCACATTGGCGATTTCCTCGAAACAGACATCTGTTCGTTGCCTCATCCTGATGCTGTCTTTATCGGAGGACACGGAGGACGTCTCAAAGAAATCATTGCGAAGGTCCTGACGGTCTTGTCAGAAGGTGGCGTCATCGTCTTCAACAGCGTCACTTCTCCAAAAGTTCCTATTGACAGTCGCAAACTCTGGAACGAAGCCTGTCAGGAATTTGGTCTGCGACAAGAGCCGCCCTTACATATTCAACTCAACGATTATAACCCAATAGAAATACTTAAAATCCAAAAATATTGAAGTATGAAAACAAAACATGTACAATATGAAACTCATGGCACTTGCTCGAAACTGATCGATGTAACTGCCGACGAGAACGATGTGATTCAGCAGGTGTTTTTCCTAGGAGGATGCAACGGTAACCTTCAGGGTGTTAGCCAATTAGTACGCGGTCAGCATATCGACGATGTTATCAAACGTCTCGACGGCATCCGCTGCGGCACAAAAGGCACTTCCTGTCCAGACCAGCTCTGCAGAGCCCTTGAACAGTTAAAGCAGGCCCCGCTTGACGACAAATAAAAGCGGGTGAATATGAGGGTTGCGATTATACAGATAAGCGAAGAGGGCAAGCATATTGCAAGTTTGCTGCTGAGTCAGATATTTGCCCAGAAAGATGAGGGTGAAATGAAGGAGCTGCGAGAGCAGAGCCAAGTTCAATTGAGCTCTGCCGAGTCGCGACTGAATTCGAACGAAGTTCAAATTATTAGCAGAGCAAATGTAGGCAAACGCTGGAAGGATTTCGATGCGTTTGTGTTTATCGGAGCGATGGGCATTTGTGTGAGGACGATTGCGCCCTATATCAAGGACAAGCACGAAGATCCTGCTGTGGTATGTGTCGACAGTATGGGACTGAATGCCATCAGTGTGCTCAGCGGACACATAGGCGGTGCCAACAATCTGACGCGAGATATTGCTGCAATGATTGGCGCCCGTGAGGTCATCACTACCCAGAGCGACAATGCCGGACTATGGGCACTCGATACTTTAGCAGAACGATTCAACTGGGCCATCGCCAGCGACGACGATATGAATGAGTGTATCTATGCTTTCGTCAATCGCGAACCTACAGCCTTACTAATGGAAATCTGCGATGAGGGTACGGACTATCTGGAGAAGACATTGCCTGAGCATGTGACAGTTGTAAAAAGCCTCGAAGAGGTAGATTCCAAGAAATTTAAGCTGGTCATCCTGGTAACGCCCTACAACCTATGTGCACCATACGGTGTACTCGAGCTGCATTTCGTGCCGATGATAGCAGCATTGGGCTTTGGACTCGCCCATCATCCTGATGACTACGAGGACATCTACGACGAAATTGACGAGGCCATGAGTCAGATAGGTGTATTGCCTTGCTACAAACGCTATTGCACCATCGATGTGAAACAGGATGAAGATTTTTGTGCAATGCTCGTCGATGATTTAGGAGAAGAGCTGGTGTTCTACACAGCAGAGGAACTCGCCAAGGTTGAGGTGCCCAATCCCAGCAAGACTGTTCAGAATCATGTGGGTACACCCAGTGTCTGTGAGGCTGCTGCCATCTTGGGCTCGAATCATGGAAAGCTGATCGTTCCAAAAGTAAAAGGTAGGAACTGGACGGCTGCCCTCGCCATTGACTACAAATACTTACGGGAAAATAAAGGCCATATTGAAATCGTTGGTGCAGGACCTGGCGATCCTGATCTGGTAAGTGTCCGGGGACGGAAGATGCTGGAGAAGGCTGACCTTATATTATATGCAGGATCATTGGTGCCTAAGGCTTTGACGGAGTGCCATAAGTCTGGCGCTGTGGTTCGTTCGTCTGCTGATATGAATCTCGAAGAGCAATGTACCTTGATGAAGGAACACTACGACAAGGGTCATTTCATCGTTCGTCTGCATACAGGCGATCCTTGTATCTTTGGGGCTATTCAGGAGCAGATGGCGTTCTTCGATGAGCATCAGATGGACTATCATATCACACCAGGCATCTCGTCTTTCCTCGCAGCAGCAGCAGAGTTGAGGAGCCAGTTTACGATTCCCGAGCGCACGCAGACCATCATTCTGACGCGTGGTGAAGGGCGTACACCGATGCCAGAGAAAGAACAGTTGCATCTTTTGGCCAAGAGTCAGAGCACGATGTGCATCTTCCTCTCTGCTGCGATCGTCGATGATGTGCAAAAGGAGCTCTTACAGGAATATCCAGAAGATACGCCCGTTGCTGCCTGTTATCATCTCACGTGGCCAGATCAGAAGATCTATCGAGGCGTATTGAAAGACCTTGCGAAGATAGTCCATGACAACAAACTCACCCTCACCACGATGCTCGTTGTTGGTGAGGCGATTGATAATCGTCAGGGACTTTCAGAACTCTATTCCAAGTATTTCACCCACCTGTTTAGAAAAGGGGAAGAGCCATCATGATTCTAGTATTCGGAGGAACAACGGAAGGTCGTAAAGCAGCGGAAGTGCTCGAAGAGGCAGGATCACCTTTCTTTTATAGTACGAAGACAGGTGAGCAAGAGCTATCGCTACACAATGGCGAGCGCATTGATGGAGCGATGGATGCTGAAGCGATGAAGGCTTTTATTGATAAGCACAGCATCCGTCTCATCGTGGATGCAGCCCATCCCTTTGCCTCTCAACTCCATCATACGATAGCTGTTGTTGCCTCAGACAGACATATTCCTGTTATCCGCTATGAGCGCATCTATCCGCCACGCGACCCTGATATCACTTGGATTGACGACTATGTTCAAGTACCTACGGATATTCATTCACTGCTCGCCACAACAGGCGTTCAGAGTATCAGCAAACTGAAATGGCTGGAGGCGCTAGGAATCAAAGTCTTCTACCGAATTCTGAACCGCGAGAGCAGTCTCCTGTTAGCCTATGAACAGGGCGTCACTGATGATCAGCTATGCTACTTTGAAGATAGCAATGATATCGAAGTCGATGCCGATGCCATTCTGCTAAAGGAAAGTGGTCTGAGTGGAGGCTTCTGCGAGAAAGTAGCTGCAGCCCGAGCCAAGGGCATGCGTATCATCGCCCTCAAGCGCCCAGAGTTGATACAGGGGGATAGTATCAACGGCCCTTACGGATTGCGAAGGGCGGTGGAGAAGCTATTGCCTGAGTTCTATCCTTTGCATAGCGGACTGACAACGGGGACTTGTGCCACAGCTGCGGCGATTGCTGCGACCATCAGACTAATAAAAGGTGAGATGCCTAAGGAAGTGCCTGTGATGCTGCCTGATGGTGAGACGATTATGGTGGCGGTGGACTATGGCGAGGATTATGCCTACTGCACCAAGGAAGCTGGTGATGACCCTGATGTGACAAATGGCATCGAGGTTCGCGCCAAGGTAATTGCATCGGATAATCACGGACTGACACGGACTGATCCAATTTGCGCAGAAAAAGAAGTCCGAAATAGTCCGCAAAAGTCCGTTGCTATATATGGAGGCGAGGGGGTTGGACGATTCACCTTGCCAGGTTTCGACTACCCTCCTGGTGAGGCTGCTATCAACAAGGCTCCAAGGGAGATGATTCGCCACAATCTCCAAACTATTCTCTCACCTCTCACCTCTCAACTCTTACCTCTAAAAGTCACCATCTCCGTGCCTGACGGCGAGGAGATTGCACGCAGAACGTTTAATCCCCGTTTGGGTGTTGAGGGAGGCATCAGCATTATAGGTGTGTCTGGTATCGTCAAGCCATTCAGCGAGGAGGCGTTTATCGATTCTATCCGCAAGTGTATGGAGGTGGCGAAGGCATCAGGCTCAGAGCGTGTGGTGATCAATAGTGGTGGCAAGAGTGAGCGGTTCGTGAAGACACTCTATCCAGAGCTGCCAAGACAGGCGTTTGTGGAATATGGCAACTATATCGGTGAGACGTTGAAGATAGCCCACGAACTCAGCATCCCCAAAGTGACGCTTGGTGTGATGCTTGGCAAGGCCGTAAAACTCGCAGCAGGACATCTCGACACTCATAGTCGCAAGACCACGATGGACCTCGGCTTTATCCAACAGATGTTGCAAGAATCAGGCATCACCATCGATATTAGCGACATCACGCTGGCAAGAGAGTTGTGGAAGAGAATCCCAACAGGACAACTGCAAATATTTGCACAAACAGTCATCCGCCATTGTGCTGAGCATTGCCTACCTCTTTTGCCTAACGGCGAACTCACGATATTACTGATTGATGACAACGGAAAGATATATGAAATATAAAGACCTCTTTATCGATTTTGACGATACCCTTTACGACACTCATGGCAATGCTGTTATTGCCCTGAGCGAGACGTTTGATTATTTTCATTTGGACCGCTATTTCGAAGACCCACAGGTATTTTATGATGCTTACTGGACTGCGAATATCGATCTTTGGACGCAGTACGCCAAAGGTGAAATCACGCGTGATTATCTGATAGTGGAACGTTTCCGTCGTCCTTTAAGTGTAGGCAAAGGGATTGAAGTTACAAAAGAACTATGTCTGGAAATAAGCGACAAGTTTCTTGATTTCTGCGCCTCGAAGCCTGGCGTCATCGATGGTGCACACGAACTGATGGACTACCTGAAGCGAAAGGGCTATCGGATGCACATGTGCAGCAACGGTTTTCACGAAGTGCAGTATAAGAAGCTAGATGCGTGTAGTCTGCACGATTATTTCAATACCATTATTTTGAGCGAAGACGCTGGCGTCAACAAACCCTCGAAAGACTATTTCGACTACGCCCTCAAAGTATCTGGAGCCAATCGCGAAACCACACTCATGATAGGCGACAATCTGCAAAGCGATATTCTTGGCGCTTTGAATGCTGGCCTCGATGCCATGTTGTTCAATCGCTGGCAAGTACCATCAGAGGAGCTTCCACAAGATCTCACCTTCGTTGTGGACAACCTCTGCGACATCATGGAAATCCTTTAATTCGTGTAATTAGCGAATTCGTAGTCTTATTCTCCTGTTTCGTTCTTCCGCTTGCCAAAAAGGACGACAGCAATGACGGGAGCGCCCACCAAGGCTGTGACGCTATTAACAGGCAAAGCTCCCTCGAAGCCAGGCATACGAGCAATAAAATTACAGAACAGAGCTAGCACAGCCCCACAAAGGGCTGTGGCAGGCATCAAGGTGCGATGATCAGAAGTGCGAAAGATGGCGCGAGCCAGATGAGGGACAGCCAGTCCGATGAACATGATTGGTCCGCAATAGGCTGTGACAATGGCGACTAATATGCCAGAAGAAACAATTACCAGCATACGACTGCGACGGATGTTAAGGCCTAGATTCGATGCATAACGGTCGCCCAATAGCATCAGGTTCATATCCTTCACCAACAGACAAGCCAAAGGCAACAAGATGCACATCAGTACAATGAACAACACCATCTCATCGCCAGAGACTCTCGAAAACGAGCCCAGTCCCCACACGACAAACGACTTGACATCCTCTTCTGGAGCGAGGAACTTCAAGACACCAATAATGGCATTGGCCAGATAACCTATCATCACACCGATAATTAACAAGGTGACGTTACCTTTCACTTTCTGCGACAACCAGAGTATCAGCAGCAATACGGCCATTGCACCTACGATAGCTGCCACACTCATAGCCGCATCACCCAAATAGCCCAATCGGGAGAGGGCTACGCCACCAATCTTTCCTGACAACAAGACCACGAAAGCGACACCAAGGGCAGAACCATTGCTGATACCCAATACAGACGGACCTGCCAAGGGATTACGGAAGACCGTCTGCATCTGAAGTCCACTAACTGCAAGACCAGCACCTGCCACAATCGCCGTCAATGCCTGAGGCAGACGACTATTGAAAATGATATTCGTCCAAATCTCGTTGGAGTCGTCGCCCATCAGAATACGACACACGTCTGCCACAGGAATCTTAACAGAACCGATAAGCAGGTTGATGATTAGCAACACCAGAATACCTGCGATAAGCGTCAATATAAGTGGCAGCGTCCGCTTCATGCTATTTCAATAGTCTGTAATAGGTAGGCTGATAATCGGGCTCTACGAGTTCTGGGTGGAAGATAGCTACAAAGTCCTTCAACAGGACATCAGGCTGGACAGGAGAAATCTCATAATAGGCCTGCTGCTTCATATTGCAATAGATGACCTTTTTCTCCTTGAAAGCCTTAAAGAGATCATTGCGGGGTTCAGAAGTTCTCAATGCCTCATAAGTAAAATCTCCAGGAAAACTATTCAAGATGCGCCAATAGTCAGCTTTGGCAGCGAGGGCATACATCTTCTCAAATTCCAGGTCTTCGCCAGCCGTCTCTTCATCATTGATAACATAGTCAGCACCTGCATCACGGAATATCTGTGCCAGATAGTTCTTGCCTCCAACAGCATGCCAGTTGCCATAGTGCATCTCACCACTGAATACCGTCGGATGAGTCTCTGCCTTGCTAGCCTTTTCCTTCAGGTCATTATATCGGCTCTCGATACCAGCAAATACTTCGTTGGCCTCGCGCTCCTTACCGATAAACATCCCCACGAACTTAATCCACTCAGCCTGACCCAACGGATCAAGTTCCTGATATCCCAAATGAGGCACCAATGTAATGCCTGTCTCCTTGATAGCATCATAGCCACCACGCTTCGAAGGCGAGATAAAGATGACATCAGGATTGGCAGCCAGCACTAGTTCTGTGTCGAAGTTACCCTCCATACCGATCTTCACAATACGACCGTCTTTCACACGCGCCAAGATATCCTTGTTGAAGAGGTTCTTCGTGCCTGTTATACCTTTCACCACATCGTGGGCATCGAGGATGGTGAAATTCGACAACTGCAAGGCCGTCATACAGATAGTATTATTGATAGGTACACGAATCTTTGTATAACCATTGGGCACACTCACGTCGTCGCTTTGCACTAAAGCAAAGTGGTCGTTCTTCCCCACATCCACTAATCGAATATCAGCAGAGTCACGCACACTGAAACCTGTGGCATACTTGACATCGATGGTAGCGATGGAATCATTTGAAGCCGTATCAGCTGATGCCTGCGACTGTGCATTCTTCCCAGAACAAGCACAAAGAACGGCACATATGACCAACAAAAAGGCTGTTTTCTTCATTTCTTTAGCAATATTTCTTATTTGTCTGCAAAAGTACAAAATATTTTTGTATTTTTGCAAGCAAATTCGAATAATATGCAAATAAATATCGACCAAACCAAATGGTACGACAGAATTTGGGCCGCGTTCATCTTTTTCACGCGATTGCCCTTCTGGCGACTGCATGAACCATCGAAGGATAGCTACAAATCTGTTGTTGAGTATTGGCCTTTGACGGGCTGGCTCACTGGAGGTGCGATGGCAGCGACACTTTACTTCGGAAGTCTTGTGCTGCCTTATGCCGTTGCCATTTTGTTAGCGATTGCGGTGAGACTGCTGATCACGGGTGCCTTGCATGAGGATGGTTTGGCAGATTTCCTCGATGGCTTCGGAGGTGGAGGCTCAGACCTCGAGCGTATCCTCACCATCATGAAAGACTCGCACATCGGGACTTATGGCGTTATCGGACTTCTCCTTTACCATCTGTTGTTGTTTGCGACACTCTTATCGTTGTCGCCCATCATGGCAACTCTGACCATTCTGGCAGCAACACCCTACGCTAGGATGGTGACAGCAGAACTCATTCTGATGATGCCCTACGCCAGACGGGAGGAAGAAGCCAAGAACAAAACCATTTATCGGAAGTTCAGCGCTTGGGCAGGCATCGGCCTCGCCATACAAGGCTTGTTGCCAATGGGCTTGTATCTTTGGTATACAGAATTATCTTGGGAGATGATTATCTTTATACCTTGTCTCGTGATGTATTTCCTCTATCTGCTCATCTGGAACAAGCTTCGTGGTTATACAGGTGATTGTTGTGGAGCCGTTTGTCTGTTGGTAGAGCTGACAGTATATTTAGTGGTATGTGCGCTATGAAAAAGATTATTCTGATTACTGGTGGACAGCGCTCAGGCAAGAGCAGTAAAGCTGAGGAACTGGCATTAAGCCTGAGTCCGAATCCCGTTTATATGGCCACAGCCCATATCTGGGACGAGGAATTTCGTGAGCGTGTTCGCAAGCACCAGGAACGTCGTGGTCCTCAGTGGACAAACATCGAGGAAGAAACAAAATTAAGCCTACACGATATGACGGGCAGAGTGGTCGTTATTGACTGCGTGACACTCTGGCTGACGAATTTTTTCTTTGCTCATAACTCCGATGTCGATAAATCACTTGAATTGGCTAAGGCTGAGTTCGATAAGTTCACAGAGCCTGATGCCATCTATATTTTTGTCACCAATGAAATTGGTAGCGGTGGTGTCAGCGACAATGCTATCCAACGAAAATTTACCGATCTTGAAGGCTGGATGAACCAATATATTGCCTCCAAAGCTGACAAAGTAATTTTGATGGTTAGTGGAATAGAAGTTAAAATCAAATGAAGACGTTCGACATACAACCTACTGACAAGTCGATACAGGCAGTGATCCAAGAAAAGATCGACAACCTGAACAAACCCAAAGGCGCACTAGGCCGTCTAGAAGAGTTGGCGATGCAAATCTGCCTGATTCAGCAGACATTGGAACCTTCTCTGGCACATCCTTGTCATTTGCTCTTGGGTGGCGATCATGGCATTGAGCGCGAGGGAGTCAGTGTCTCGCCTCGTGAGGTCACTTGGCAACAGATGATTAACTTCACTCGTGGTGGTGGCGGCGTCAACATGTTTTGTCGTCAACACGGCTTCAAACTCCGCATTGTTGATGTGGGTGTTGACTATGACTTGTCTAAGGTTGATGGTATTATCGACCGCAAGATAGCACGCGGCACTAAGAACTTCCTATACGAACCAGCGATGAGCGAAGAGGAATTCGATCGTGCTATTCAGATTGGCTCTGACCTCGTTGACGATTGTGCTGCTGAGGGTTGTCGCATACTCTGCATTGGCGAAATGGGCATTGGTAACACCTCGCCTTCGAGCATCTGGATGAGTATCTTTGGCAACATCCCCCTCAAAGACTGCATCGGTGCAGGTGCCGGCCTCAACGACGATGGCATCCGTCATAAATACGAAGTGCTATCAAAGGCTGTGTCACAATGGGGTCAGGATACTTTGTGTCATGGACATGTCACAAAGTATCCTGACCCCATTGTGACACTCCGCTATTTCGGTGGTTTTGAGATGATTACCGCTATTGGTGCGATGCTCCGAGCAGCAGAACGGCATCTTGTGATATTGGTAGATGGCTTTATCATGACAGCTTGTGCATTAGCAGCTATCCGGCTTTATCCTGCCTCACAAGACTACATGATCTTCACACATTGTGGCGATGAATCTGGCCACAAGATGATGCTCGACATCATAAACGCTAATCCCCTACTCCATCTTGGTCTCCGTCTTGGCGAAGGCACAGGCGCCCTTTGCGCTTTCCCAATCATCGACTCTGCCGTCCGCATGATGAACGAGATGAACAACTTCGACAACGCGAAGATTACCAAATACTTCTGATGACGATACTGGCTACAACCAGCAGTACCATCAATATCTCAGCCGTTCGATTCACGCGGACGGCTTTTTTCATATCATCAGTGGTGAGAGGTCGATCGTTGATGCCGATATAGGGCTTGTCGAAAAGTTGGCCGAAATAATAGTGAGGACCACCAAAGCGACAATCGAGAATGCCTGCGAGGGCGGCTTCTGGGTAACCGCTATTTGGAGAAGCGTGACATCGTCCGTATTTGTAGACGAACTTAAGCCTGTTCAGACCCCCTCTGACTCCCCCTAACTTAGGGGGAGAAAACAAGATCATCAGCAAGGCGGTGAGGCGGGCGGGGATACAGTTGGCGATATCATCGATATGTGCAGCCCAACAGCCAAAATCGCGATAGCGCTCTGTCTTGTAGCCTATCATCGAGTCTAGCGTGTTCACCATCTTGTAGGCTAACATACCAGGAGTACCTAGAATAGCAAACCAGAACAAAGGAGCAATCACACCATCGCTCAGATTTTCTGCCAAGGTCTCCAAAGCAGCAATACGAACCTCTTGCGCAGACAGTTCTGATGTATCGCGTCCTACGATACGCGCCACTTGCTGACGGCCTTCTTCAAGCGAGCGATCAAGGGCTAGAAAGACTGCCCGTACCTCACGAATGAGTGTCGTTCCTGCTAAGCAATAGAAGATAGCCAGAATATCGAAAAGATAAAGAAGTACGGGTATCTGATATACCTGCTCATGAGTACCGTCGAAAATAAACAGAGCGAAGATACCTAAGAGCTTTCGAAGCATCCAGGCAATGACGAAGACGAACAGAATCAGTCCAACAGCCGTCAGCGCACCTTTCAACTTGCGATAACTCCCCTTGTTCAGGCTATGCTCGAAGGTAGAAATAACCTTGCCGAACCACACGATAGGGTGTGGCAATCGCGCTGGGTCGCCAAAGATGAGGTCGAGCACCCAACCAATCAAAAGGGTTATTGCATTAGCCATTAGTCAGAATCTTGTAAATCTGGTCGATGTCCATATGTTGACGTACGTGGTCAGCCAACTTGTTATACTGTTCTTCCTTAAAGTCAGCAAGACTTTGTTCAGAATGAATAGAAACGGTCTTATCTTTGAGCAAATATTCAATCACAGGGGCATTATCGAGAAAACCGTGAATATAGGTGCCGATGCAATGGTCGGTCTGCAAGATAGCCTCAACAGTATCGCTGACACCCTGATGAATCTCGTAGCCTTGACACTCGTGACCTTCGAACATAAACGTCACTTGTTTGGTGGTCTTCTCAGGTGTCATTGTGGTATGAATAGGCAGCAGACCAAGACCTGGCAGACTCGTGATACAGCCTTCGATGCCATCAGGATCTTCAACCGTCTGACCCAACATCTGATATCCGCCACAGATGCCAACCACCATTTTTCCATCGCGATGCGCACGCTGGATGGCCTGTGCACAACCATTACGACGCAGTTCCATCAAATCATCAAGCGTGGCTTTGGTACCTGGCAGAATGATGATGTCAGCCTGTTGGATATCAGAGGTATTATTGGTATAGAAAAGATTGATACGTGAGTCACGCTCTAACGTATCAAAATCAGTATAGTTGCTGATATGTCGCAACAACACCACAGCAACATTCACCTTACCCTCAGCCAATTGACGACGTTTCTGCTCCAATGCTACACTATCTTCCTCATCGATATAGATATCTTTATAATAAGGTATCACGCCCAAGACTGGCACACCACAAATATCTTCGAGCATCTTGCGACCCTCATCAAAAAGACGCATATCGCCACGAAACTTATTGATGATAATGCCCTTGATAAGTTGTCTGTCTTCTGGGCTCTGCAAAGCGATGCTGCCATAGACGGAAGCAAACACGCCCCCTCTGTCGATATCGCCCACCAAAATGACATCAGCCTTTGCATGACGGGCCATCGACATATTCACCAAATCGCGATCTTTTAGATTGATTTCCGCAATACTGCCAGCACCCTCCATCACAATGGGATTATAGCGTTTGGCCAGACGATAGAAAGCATCGCAGACCTCCTTGCGGAAGTCGATTTCCGATGTTCCACGACGCCAGTAATCGTAGGCATCTTTGTTGCCGATGGGCTTGCCATTCAGAATGACTTGGGAAGTATGGTCGCTTTGGGGCTTCAACAGCAAGGGGTTCATGTCCGTATGACAAGGAATGCCCGCAGCCTCAGCCTGAACAGCCTGAGCGCGTCCTATCTCGAATCCTTCTGGTGTAGCATAAGAGTTCAGTGCCATATTCTGAGCCTTGAAAGGTGCAGGCTGATAACCATCCTGACGGAATATCCGACAGAAAGCTGCTGCAACGATACTCTTACCGACATCGCTGCCTGTACCTGCGAACATAATAGGATGCAACTGCTTCATATCTGATAGAGATGGGTATAACTGGCTAAAACATTCTTGTATCGGAACACGGGTGTAGGGACAGGCTCACCTTTAGCATCGTAAACCTGAACAATGCTTTTAGGCACTTCGCCCACAAATTGGGTATAATGAAACTCGTGGCCTCTGTATTCCTTGCCATCGAGCATAAATTGACGATAGCCCAGCGAGAGTTTGCGGTCTACCTTGCACGCAGAAATCTTGTAGGGTAGCACACCGCACATCGGATACTCGCCCTCATCAGTCACGATGCTCTCACATAGATACATCATACCTCCACATTCTGCCACAATTCTCCCACCCTGCTCTGCATAATCACGAATCGCTTTCCTGCAAGTTTCATTCCCCACCAATGTCTCCAAATGCTTCTCAGGATAGCCGCCTGGGAGATAGAGCAAATCGATACCATCAAACAAAGGTACCTCCGTCTCAGGATCGAAACACCTTACCTTTTCGAATCTGTCGAGGGTTTCCTGATAGAGAAAGCTAAACGACTCCGCATTGCGAGCCAAAAGGACAGATTGTTCCCACCTTGGGAATGAATTGTTCCCACCTTGGGAATCATTTGTTCCCAGCCTGGGAATAAAAAGCTTGCTTAGCTCCTGCCATCTGACATGTTCCTCCAGAAGATTCATCAGCACTTTGCTCTCTGGCTGCTGCGAGAAGTCGAGTCCTAAGTAGCGAGAGCCTTGTTCTAACGAAGGATTCTTGGGCAGATAGCCGAAGCATTCGACGCCCAGATCCTCACACACCTGCTGCAACATCGAAAAGTGTTTTTCCGACCCTACCTTATTAAAGATGACGCCTGCGATGCGCACATCCTCTCTGAAATGGATAAAGCCCGATAGCAATGCCGCCATCGAATAAGCAGCCGACTTTGCATCGACCACCAAGACCACAGGAACATCCAGCACACGGGCTATCTCATACGACGAGCCTTTCTCACGATCATAGCCGTCGAAGAGTCCCATCATCCCCTCTACGATACATACATCAGCACCTGAACCATAATGCATAAACAGCTCTCGCACATGCTCTGGCGAAGCCATAAACGTATCAAGATTGATGCTGGGTCGTCCGCAAACAGCCTCATGGAACTTCGTGTCAATATAGTCAGGTCCGCACTTGAAAGGCTGCACCTTCATCCCCTTCGAGGTCAGCAACGCCATCAGTCCTCTGGCAATTGTCGTCTTGCCAGAGCCGCTCGTGGGTGCTGCTATCATAAAACTCGCTTTCATCGCTTCAAAAACCAAATTAA
>Ga0247610_10001469_pt1 | contig 29232 bp, 25 predicted proteins | sample 174DNAGHGhighgp2_FD_193483 | JGI IMG/M metagenome (GOLD analysis project Ga0247610, IMG submission 193483) | Sheep rumen microbial communities from Palmerston North, Manawatu-Wanganui, New Zealand - 1742 DNA GHGhigh gp2 | ecosystem: Host-associated > Mammals > Digestive system > Stomach > Rumen...
AGGAACCTCTACATATTGTTTCTTCTCAGAAACATCCTTTAAGTGATACTTAGGATTTTCTTCAATAAATGATGGATCGATAGCTAAGAATACCTTAATTGACTTTCCACCTAAAGCTACTTTTGCTACTAAGCCCTTATATCTGAATGATTCACATCTAGCAGATTGACGGCCCTTAGCACGATATAATCCTAAATAATTCTTAATTTCATTATAATATTCCTTAGTTTCAAATGGAGCGAACATCATCTTAGTTAAGAACTTTCTCTTAATCTTTCTAACTTCACCATTTTCATCAAGAACTTGGAAGTCTTGAACAACAATGTTACCTTCCTTATGAACTTCATGAGGAGTCTCTTCAGCTGCCTCAGCCTCATCAAGGTTTTCTTCCTCTTCAGCTTCCTCAGCTTCTTCCTCTTCAACCTCTTCTTCCTCAGCTTCTTCAGCTTCCTCTTCTTGAGGCTCTTCAACTACTTCTTCTTGAGGCTCTTCAACTACTTCTTCTTGAGGCTCTTCAGCTACTTCTTCAACAACCTCTTCTTCGATTTCTTCTTCAACAGGCTCTTCCTCAACTACTTCCTCTTCTTGAGGTGCTTCCTCTTCTTGAGCTTCAGCACCATAATATGAATTGAATAATGCTTCATCCTCTTCAGTTAATGCGAATGGATCATTATTTTCCTCTTCTTGTGGTTCTTCCTCTTGAACTTCCTCTTCTTGAGGTGCTTCCTCTTCTTGAGCTTCAGTAGCCTTTTCTTCTTCAACCTTTGGAGCTGCTGTAATTACAGCTTGAATTGGCTCAAACTTCTTTAATCTAATAAATTGTACGACTGCAGAGATTACAAAAATTACTGCATAACCAACAAATAGAATAATATTAGCTGTATTTCCGAAGAAATCATGCTTTGTGAATGCTAACATTACAATACCATATAATACAACGAATGTTGATGCGAATAATAAACCAATTAATACATCATCAGTTCTAACTGCATTTGGTGATTTGAACTTTCTAAATACGAATAATGCTACAACACCTAATAAACCAATTAATAATGCAATAATATATAATGCCATAATTGTTGAGTTGCTAGCAGCTGACTTCCAAACTCTATTAATGATTAATGTAGAATCACCATAAAGCTTACCAGCACCAATGAATACGAATAGAATTACAACTAAAGCATAGAATAGAGGGAAAGTTACATCAAATTCATCATATACTGACTTGAAGTAAGTTCTAACCTTATGAGCTGGGTTAGTATATGCCTTACCCTTATTATATAATATAGCTCTAATTAATAATGCACTTGCAATTGCTAAACCAGCAACCATTACGATAAATGGAACGATACTATTTGTTAATCCCTTAGGAGCTGTAAATACACATAGGTATGCACATGTAACAAATAATACTGCTAAGATGAAATCAAAGAAACTTACATCTGTATTCTTATCTAAGCCAGAAACAATTAACATTACAACTAAAGCAATGATAGCACCAACGAATACATATCTATATTGAGTATATTTCTTTAATGCCTCAATATTAGTTAATGCATCAGTCTTAAATAATATAACGAATACGAAAGCTAATGCTGCACCAGCAATTAAAATTACTAATGGATTATACTTTCCAGCTAATGCACCAAAATAATTTTTAAATGATACATCTTCGTCATATGTCTGACAGAATACAAAACGTAAAATAACTTGTAATAATAATAAGCCACATTCAACTGCAAAAATTGTTAATAAAAGGCCGTGACCACCCTTTACAGCAAGTATGATTAATAAGACTAAGCTAGATACAAATCCAACTACACGTAAGAAGTCTAAGAAACCACACTTTTCTCTTTTAAGACCTGTAAAACCTATTAAAGCAAAGCATCCAATAGCGGCGAATATACAACCAGTTACGATGTTAGCTAAATTTGCATTTACAACCTTAGTGAAGATTGAAATGTAGCCAACAACAATGAATGCTAAAACAGCGATAATAGTAGTTAGTAAACCAGAAGTCTTAAAATAGCTCTTAAAATAGTTCTCTTTCATTTTATTCTCCTTTTCTAGTATAAAAAAATACTAACTCCACTATCATTGTATGCTTATTTTTTTACTAATTCAAGAAAAAGTTGCGTTTTCTTCACAAAAAACGGCACTTTTTATAAATTTTCTTATTTAAAATCTCTAAATTACCCCCTATTATTTGCATATTTAACCAAATTGGTTAAATTGTAAAACAAAAAACGTTTTTTCCTTGCAAAATGCCTTACTATATAAAAAAGCAGGATTTTTCCTGCTTTAGCTAGTTTTCTAATGATTCAAAACGTTCTATTATTTTACCTACAAGTGGATGTCTAACAACATCATATTTTTCAAATTGAATTACTTCTACCTCTTCTAAATCCTTTAATAAATTTGCAGAAACCTTTAATCCACTCTTCTTGCTATTAGGTAAATCTATTTGAGATATATCTCCAGTAACAACCATCTTAGAATTAAAGCCCATTCTTGTTAAAAACATTTTTAATTGATCGATAGTTGCATTTTGAGCCTCATCTAAAATTATAAAAGCATTTTCTAATGTTCTACCTCTCATATAAGCTAAAGGAGCTATCTCAATGACCTGTTTATCAATAAGAGATTGAGTTTGTTCAATACCTAGCATATCATGAAGTGCATCATATAAAGGTCTTAAATATGGATCAACCTTTTCCTTTAAATCACCAGGTAAAAATCCCAATGATTCTCCTGCTTCTACCGCTGGTCTTGTTAAAATAATCTTTTCTATATTTCCATTTTTTAATTCATTAACAGCGTAGCATACAGCTAAATATGTTTTACCAGTACCTGCTGCTCCTATAGAAAAGATTAAATCCTTATTCTTTAATGATTTAACATATTCATCCTGTTTTAATGTTTTAGCAAATATAGGCTTACCATGATTTGTTCTACATATTGCTTTTCTCTTATTTAAGAACTCAATATATTTTTCAACCTTACCCTCATCTATAACATTATTAACATATAAAATATCTCGAGGAGAAATATTTAAATGATTTTGACTCATCTTTAATAACAAATCAAAAATCTCATTTAATCGATTTAGTTTATTAGCATCCTCTAAATTAGTAATAATCGTATCACCATGAATATCAATTTGACATTCAAACATAGATTCTAATGTTTTTAAATTAACATTATGACATCCTATAATATTTTTTACATCTTCTTGGTTATATAAAATTACATCTAAATTCATAAATCTCTCTTTCATATTTCAAAAATCATTTTTTCCTTAGTAACAGGATGCTTAAATTCTAAATGATAAGCAGTTAAAGGAAAATCATCATCACTAACCTTATTTTTACTTCCATATTTTGTATCTCCATAAAGAGGATGTCCAATTGATGATAACTGACATCTTATTTGATGAAACCTTCCTGTATGCAAAATGATATCTAAATCTGTTACATCAAAATTATTTATTTTATAATTTTTAATTGCCCTATATTCTAAGCTAGCCTCTTGACCAGAATTATCTATATAAGCCTTTCTATTTGATTCATTTTTAGAAATTTTACTTTCAAGTAATATAAATTCCTTATTATTAATAATTCCTTCTACTGTAGCTTTATATTTTTTTACAAAATCATGCTTCTTAATATCCTCTGATATTCTGCTTGCTGCTTTAGAGGTTTTAGCAAATACCATAATACCTTTAGTATTAATATCTAATCTATGTAATAAGCCTAAATATACATTCCCAGGCTTATTATATTTTTCTTTAATATAATCCTTTATTATTGTAAGCATATCATTTTTATTACTACCATCTGCTTGAGATAAAACACCTCTAGGCTTTATAGCAACAATAACATGATTATCCTCATATAAAATATCTAGCATTATTGAATACCTGAATTCTTTAATAAATCTAAAAATTGTAGGAATCTTTCATCAAAGGATAATAATCTATTATATAGCAAATAGAAATTTTGAGTGGGTGAGAAATTAGTAATATCTAATTTTTTTAATTTACCACTTTCTATTAATCCTTCTACTGAATTCTCATATACAAAAGCAACAGCGTCATTTTGGTCAATCAAAGCTCTTGTTAAATCTAAATTATTAGCTGTTAGAGTAAAGCCATTCTTTAGCTTTATATTTTTTAATTTCATTGTTGTTTTTACCTGATTATAAAGACCACATTTATCATCTGGTAAAACAATAATAGCTGAAGATAATTGATCACGAGTTATTTTATTAATTTCTTTATATTGCCCATCTGGATTACATACTAAAATTATTCTTTCAGCAAACAAAAACTTATTCTCATATTTTGTTGAATCAAAGCTATTATCAACTATCGCGAAATCTAAAGCTCCAGAGGATAAACTTTTTAATATTTGTTCATATGGGTAACAAAATAAATTAAATGATACATTACCCTTATTTAAATTAGAAATAACTCTTTGTCTTGCACATTGAACAGCCATAGGAGTAATACCAACTGAGGCAGTAAGCGATGCTTGCTTAGCTAAGGTATTAATTAAAAGCTCATAGCTCAATTTTGATGCTTTAGCATATTCTAATAATACCTGTCCTTGCTTAGTTAATTCAAATGTCTTTGGATTAGCAAACAATGTTATATTATATTCCTTTTCGATTGACTTAATGTGATGCGTTACAGCAGGCTGAGTTATAAAAAGCTTCTTCGCTGTATTTGTAAAATTTTTCTCATCTATTAAAGTGATTAGAGTTTCTAATTTTGCATCCATCATATTATCACTTCTCTCATAAATAAATTCTATCACTTTCCTATATTATATAAATTTTATTTATAATAATCAATGGAGTAATAAAAATCGGGGATTAATCCCCCGATAATTATATTATTTAAATAATTCATTTAAAATTTCAGATATATGAGATACTGGTTGAATCTCTAATACCTTTCGTACCTCTTCTGGAATATCCTCGATATCTCTTTCATTTTCCTTTGGAATGAAAATCTTAGTTAATCCATTTCTTGCAGCTGCAATAGACTTTTCTCTTAAGCCACCGATAGGTAATACAGAACCACGTAATGTGATTTCACCTGTCATACCAATATGACAGCTTACTGGTTTATTAGATAGACAAGAAACTAATGCAGTTGTTAATGTAACACCGGCAGATGGACCATCCTTTGGAGTAGCTCCTTCTGGTACATGGATATGAATATCCTTTTCCTGGAAAATCTTTTCATCAATTCCATATTCACTCGCATGTGATTTTACGTATGAGAATGCTGCTTGAGCAGATTCCTTCATAACATCACCAAGCTTACCAGTTAATAATAATCCACCCTTTCCTGGATATGTTGTAACTTCGATATCTAATGTATCTCCACCAAACATTGTCCAAGCAAGACCTGTAACAACACCAATTTGGTCTTGGCCTCTATTTTGATTTCCTGTAAATCTAACCTTACCTAGGAAGTCTTGGATATTATCCTTATTTACCTCAATTGACTTTTCCTTATCGACTAAAATCTTTCTTACTGCCTTTCTACACATTGTAGCTATCATTCTGTTTAATTCACGTACACCAGATTCTCTAGTATATGAACGAATAGTCTCATAATATGCATCATCAGTGATCTTGATTTGGTCTTCATTTAAGCCATGCTCAGTAAGATTTCTCTTATATAGGTAATCCTTACCGATATTGAACTTTTCAATTTCAGTATAGCTTGATAATTCAATGATTTCCATACGATCACGAAGTGGTCCTGGGATATTAGAAATATCATTAGCTGTTGTAATGAACATTACTTGAGATAGGTCATAAGGCTCCTCTAAATAATTATCTGAGAAGAATTTATTTTGTTCTGGGTCTAATACCTCAAGCATAGCGGCAGCTGGGTCTCCTCTATAATCAGCTGTCATCTTATCGATTTCATCTAATAAGAATACAGGATTAACAGTACCAGCATCCTTCATTCCCTTTAAAATACGTCCAGGTAATGCGCCAATATAAGTTCTTCTATGACCTCTTATTTCAGATTCATCTCTTACACCACCTAAAGATTGCTTAACAAACTTTCTGCCTAAAGCATCTGCGATACTCTTTGCAAGTGATGTTTTACCTACTCCTGGAGGACCAGCAAAGCAGATAACTGTTGATGGATTCTTACCAGTCATAATTTTTACTGCTAGATATTCAATAATTCTATCCTTAACCTTTGTTAAACCAAAGTGAGTAGAATTTAATTTTTCTTCAACAGCCTTTAAATCATTATTATCCTCAGATTGCTTATACCAAGGAAGTGATACAATCCAATCTAGATAATTTCTAATCACACCAGATTCAGCCATTTGATTAGATGTTTGAGCATATTTTTGAAGCTCATCCATAGCCTTCTTATAAACATTTTCAGGAAGCTTTGCCTCTTCTAATGCTTTTCTTAGCTTTTCTACATCCTCTTCCTGACGTGCCTTATCTCCAAGCTCGTTTTGGATAGCTCTCATCTTTTCTCTTAAATAATATTCCTTTTGAGAATCATCAATTGATTTTTTAACATCTTTATTGATTTTTTCCTCAATAGCTACTATTTGCTTTTCATGCTCAATATCCTCTAAAATCATTTCTAATCTTCTAGATACATTTAATTCTGCTAAATATCTATATTTAGAAACATTAGTATTTAAGCGTAATTGATAAGCAATTACATCTGTTAAAACATCAGCATTTGTACCAGCAGAAATAAGTCTAGCTATTTCTTCTGGATTAGTTAATAGATTTTGAGCATTCTTAGAAACTTCAACCTCTACATTCTTAATTAATGCTCTTTCAATATCATCATTTTGAAGAATTGAATAAATCTTTTCATAATTTACTACAAAATACGGATCTGTAGATGTATACTCTAAAACCTTAATTCTGTTAGTAATTTTAAATTTAACACGATAATTATTGCTTGGTAATTTAAGCTTTAATGTTACCTTAGCTAAAACACCAATTTCTTCTATATCCTCAGGATTAACATCCTTAGCATTAACATCCTTTTGGATTAAAAGAACAATATTTCCGCCATACATTTTTTCAGCAGCATCTAATGCTTGAACTGAATTTGAACGGCCCACCTCAATTTTAAATTCATTACCAGGTAATGGAACGATACCTCTAACGGCAATTGCAGGTAAGACAATCTTATTTTCTTCCATAATCGTACCACCCAATCTCCAGTTTTAATAACTGGTATTATAATAATATCTTATTTTTAGCACTTTTGCAAGTAGATTGCTAATTTTTATTAAAATAGTTGATTTTTCAATTAAAAACTAAGCCTATTTTAGAAAAAAAGACCAGGTTTTAGGCCTGGTCATATGTTTTTAGATTTCTTTTGCGTTAGCTAATAAGAAATCAACAAGCTTTTGATAAGTTAATTCATTCATGATTTGAACTCTATTAGCCTTCTTATCATCGCCAGCCTTAGCATCGATTTCTTCCTTTGTTGGAACTAGCTTTTCAGCTTCAACAACAGCACCAGCTACAACATCGAATAAAGCTTGACGTTCAGCTTGCTTCTTTGTAATATCCTCAAATTGCTCCATTGTAGAACCCATAATTTGAATGAATGTTTCAAATGGAATATTATACATCTTAGCTTGTTGCTCATATTGAGCCTTCATAGCTTTATATCTAGAATCAACTAATGTCTTAGGCATATCAACTGTTGCGTTATCAATAACCTTATTAATAATTTCATTAGTTTGTCTATCCTTTTCAGATACTACCTTAGCATCCTCTAATTCCTTACGCTTTAATGCCTTTAATTCATCATAATTATTAGCATCCTTATTTAATGTCTTAACATATTCATCAGTGAATTCAGGTAACTTTTGTTCCTTAATTTCATGAACTGTAACCTTGAATACTGCAGCCTTACCAGCTAATGAAGCCTCACCATAATTTTCAGGGAATGTTACATTGATGTCCTTAACCTCTTCAGCCTTCATACCAATCATTTGATCCTCAAAGCCAGGAATGAATTGACCAGAACCGATTTGAAGTTCATAGTTATCAGCCTTTCCACCAGGGAATTCAACACCATCAACAGTACCAACGAAATCAAATGTTGCAAAGTCATTCTTAGCAATTACTTGTTCAGCTTTAGCTTCCATAGTTGCATCCTTTAAAGCCATAGACTTAACTGCCTTTTCAACATCCTCATCAGTAACCTCTAAATTCTTCTTAGCTACTTCGATACCCTTATAATCACCTAGCTTAACCTCAGGATATGTATCAATTACTAAAGAAACCTTGAAATTCTTATTTCTTTCTACCTTATCCTCTAATAATGGCTCAAATTGACCAATGAAATCCTTAACTAGGTTCTCATCCTTTACTGCCTCTTGAATCTTATCATTTAAGATAATATCAATTGCAGTTGCATATAATGATTCAACACCATAAATCTTTTCAAATACAGATCTAGGTGCCTTACCCTTTCTAAAACCATGAATACTAACCTTAGAATTTTCTTCAACGAATGCTTTATCTAATGCCTTTTCGAATTCTTCAGGTGTAACATCAAATGTTAACTTTGTTCTACTATGTTCTAACTTTTCAACAACCATAATACTTATTCAGACCGAGATTATTTGGAATAGTCTGTTCCTCCTATAAATACTAATATTTTATATCAAAATCTCTTAATTCCTTTTATTATAAAAAAACCTATTTAATTATATCATAAATTTTAAATTAGTAAAGAAAAAGGAGATAAAACAAAGCATATCTCCTCTAAAAAAATTAACTTATTAGTATTTTTAAGAAATTCTATCAGAATCATTGTTCTCTTCAGCTGGAATATCATTAATGATTATATCATTTGTTGATTCATCAGCTGGAGCTTCAATCTTATTCTCGTCTTCCTTTTCTTTTTCCTTTTCTGCCTTAGCCTTAGATCTCTTATAATAATTAAAATATCCTCCACCAGCATCAAAGCCTAATACACCAGCACATAGGAATGATAATACGGCAATTATAATAGCAATTGCCCATACAGTAATATCAGTCGCGCCCTTAAAATATAATAATAGGATTGCGCCTGTAACAAATACTATATTCATCCAGAATTTAAACTTATCTGTAAATTCTTTAAATAATATAACACGAATGAAATATGAAACAGATGCTACATATAATAAGCCAGTTGCCCAATAAGCAAATGTATCATTGAACCAATTTTGAATCTTAATTGATACATCAGCATCAGCACTCTTTGCCTCAATACACATTACAGCTGCGAATATTAATGCGCCCGCTAAAATTAATTCAATTAAAAATTCTACTAGAGTTAATCTAATTAATTTCTTATCCATTTCTTTTCTTTTTCTAAGTAATAATACAGATCTAATAAATATTGTAACTAATGGTACACCACCAGCTATAATAAATATTGCAAACATTGCTTCATTTCTATTAAAAAGAATTAAGAATCCTAATGCTACTAATAATGATGTAGCTATAATTTCAAAAATGAATTTATATAAATTAAATGTATCCCAAGCACCAATTATTTTTCTTTTCTTCTTAGGCTCTTCCTTTAATTCATTCTTTTCTTCCTTTTCCTTTGGAAGCTCAACTGCAGAATCTGTTGCGTCAATTGAATCATCACTCAATTCATTTTCAAGATTTAGATTCTCTTCATTTTCTACATTTCTCTTCTTTTTTTTGTTTCCAAACATCTAAATCACCTCGTTTAAAACATCAATTTAATTATACTTTAAATATTTGATTTTTGAAAGCATTTTTATACAATAATTAGGTAAGATTGTGATATAATCACAATGTAGAGGTGAGAGAGATGAATTTTGTTTTTATATCCCCAGCATTTCCAAAAAATTATTACAATTTCTGTGATAGATTATTAAAAAACGGATTTAATGTATTAGGTATTGGCGATACTGATTATTTTGAATTAGATGAAAATGTAAAAAATTCATTAACTGAGTATTATAGAGTTAATTCGCTTGAAAGCTATGATGAGGTTTATAGAGCTGTTGCCTTCTTCGCTTTTAAGTATGGCAAAATAGATTTTCTAGAGTCAAACAACGAATATTGGTTAAGACAAGACTCTAAATTAAGAACAGATTTTAATATTACAGGTGCTAAATTTGATGATGTAGTAAGCTTTACATCTAAAAGTAATATGAAGGAATTTTATATTAAAGCTGGTGTACCTGTTGCTAGATATAAATTTGTTACAACCTTTGAGGAGGATTTAAAATTCATTACTGAAGAGGTTGGATATCCTGTAGTAGTTAAGCCTAATGTAGGTGTTGGTGCTGCTGCTACTTATAAAATTCAAAACGAAGAAGACTTAAAGAAATTCCATGAAAGAAAAATCCAGGTTCCATATATTATGGAGGAATTCATTACAGGTGATATTACTTCATTTGATGGCATTTGTGATTCAAACTCAAATGTAGTATTCTGTGATAATGAGGTTTTCCCACCTTCAATTATGGATATAGTAAATGAAAACCTAGAGGTTTCTTATTATGTAAATAAGATTGTACCTGATGATATTAGAGAAATTGGTCAAAAGGTATTAAAGGCATTTAATATTAAATCTAGATATTTCCATCTAGAATTCTTCCGTTTAACTGAAGCTAAGAAGGGCTTAGGTAAAGCAGGTGACATCGTAGCCTTAGAGGTTAATATGCGTCCACCTGGAGGATTTACACCAGATATGATTAACTTTGGTCAATCAGTTGATACATATCAAATTTATGCTGATGTAATGAAATATGATAAGGTAGTTAATGTTAAATTAGATTATCCTAAATATTATTGCTTCTACTATGGTAGACGTGATAGATTCCAATATAAATATTCATTTGAGGATATTAAAAAGGAATACCCATTCATCCAAATGCATGGTAGAATGAGTGATATTCTATCTGGTGCTATGGGAAATGAATTCTATATTGCAAGATTTGAATTTATTGAGGATATGGAAAAATTTAAAGCAATGGTTTCTGAAAAGGCTGAAATTAAAAAGCCTAAAAAGGCACCAGCTAAAAAAACTACAAAAACTACAAAGAAGGCCTAAGCCTTCTTTTTCTTTTAAAAAAAATAAGGTGTCGTCGACACCTTATTTAAATTATCTAACTAAGCTTTCATATAATGCTTGTAATGTCTTTTCAAAATCATCTTGGCTTACACCAATAATGATATTTAATTCATTAGGACCTTGAGCAAGTAATCTTACATTGATATTTTCTTCACCTAATGCAGCGAAAATCTTACCACAAACACCACTTCTCTTTGCCATGTTTCTACCTACAATTGCAACCAATGCAATATTAGCTTCAACATCAACATCACAATCAAAAATTCTTCTTAATTTCTGTAACTAATTCATATTTACATTTATCTACCTGATCAGCAGATACGATAACAGAGAATGAATCAATTCCTGTAGGTACATGCTCTACAGAAACCTCATATTTAGCAAACATATCTAATACGCCAGTTAAGAAGCCAATCTTATCTGCCATATGATCCTTATAAATATTGAAAGCAACGAAATCCTTCTTACCTGCTAAACCTGTAACTACATTTTCTTCATCTGTACATTCATTTAAAATCATTGTACCTGGATTATCTGGTTCATTTGTATTTCTAATATTAATAGGAATATTTAAGCCTTGTACAGGGAATACAGTTTCTTCATGTAAAACTGATGCACCCATATAAGATAATTCTCTTAATTCAGCATAAGTAATTTCCTTAATTGCACGAGGATTCTTTACAATTCTAGGGTCACAAGCTAATACACCAGATACGTCAGTCCAGTTTTCATATACTGAAACATTTAAGCACTTAGCTAAAATTGAACCAGTAACATCAGAACCACCTCTAGATAAAAGCTTAATAGAATTATTAGGATAAGCTCCATAGAAGCCAGGAACTACAATCTTACCATATTTAGAGAAGGCTAATTGTACATTCTTTTCAGTTAATTCCTCATCAAGCTTACCATCGTAATTGTATCTTAATAAATCTTTAGCATCTACAAATGTATATCCTAAATATGCAGCCATAAGCTTTGATGTTAAATACTCACCACGGCTTACTAAATAATCTTGGCTAATATTCTTATTTAATTCAGCCTTTAATAAATCTAGGTCATCCTTAATGTTATAAGAAATCTTTAAATCAGCCTGAACGCCCATAAATCTATCATAAATCATTGTCCATATATCAGCATAAGGAACTGAATATTTTAAGTGAGCATGTAAAATAAATAATAAGTCAGTAATCTTAGTATCATTCTTATCTCTTTTACCAAGCGCACTACAAACAACAATCTTTCTAGTTGCATCACCTAAAACAATATTCTTTACTTTTTCAAATTGAGTAGCACAAGATAATGAGCTACCACCATATTTAACAACCTTTAACATATTAACACTCTAAGCCAGCTAAAACTAAAGCGATTTGAACAGCGTTAGTTGCAGCACCCTTTCTAACTTGGTCACCAGCACACCATAAAGTAATACCATTTTCATTTACTAAATCTCTTCTGATTCTACCAACATATACTAAATCCTGATCAGATGTAACAATTGGCATTGGGTATTTCTTTTCTGCTGGTACATCATATAATACAGTACCCTTAGCATTCTTAATTACTTCTCTTACATCATCTAATGATACCTTATTCTCAGTTACTACAGTAACAGCGATAGAATGGCTTCTTACAACTGGTACTCTAACACAAGTACAAGTTACATTTAATTCAGGTAAATGCATAATCTTTCTACCTTCATTTTGCATCTTCATTTCCTCAGTTGTATAGCCATTATCTAAGAATGAGCCGATATGAGGAATTACATTTTCAGCAATTTGATATTGGAATACCTCTGGCTTAATTTCTCCACCATTAATTAAAGCATTTTCCTCTTGTCTTAATTCAACAGGACCTGCAGCACCAGCACCTGATGTAGCTTGGTATGTACAAGCGTTCATTGCCTTAATCTTTGATAATTTATTAATAGCATTAACTGCAACTAATGTAATAATAGTTGAACAGTTAGGGTTAGAAATAACACCCTTGTTCTTGAAAATATCCTCAGGATTAATTTCAGGTACTACAAGTGGTACATTCTCGTCCATTCTAAATGCACTTGAATTATCAATAAATACAGCACCAGCCTTAACGATATCATCCTTAAATTCCTTAGCTACTGCATTTGATGCAGCACCTAATACTATATCTAATCCTTTAAAAGCATCATGAGCTGCTAATTGAATAGTATACTCCTTGCCCTTAAAGTTAACCTTTTTACCTACACTTCTTGGAGAAGCTAATAATCTTAATTCATTTACAGGGAAATTTCTTTCACCTAATACCTTTAACATTTCTTGACCAACTGCACCAGTTGCTCCTAAAATACCTACATTATATGTTTTCATAAAAATCTCTCTCCTTATTTTTAAAAAAATTTGATTACATTATATACTTTTAAAAAAATAAAATCAACACTTTTTTCGCGATAAATTAACAGTTGTATTTCTACCACGTACACAGTGTTGATTTTGTATATATTTTTTTAATTATTAAATTAAAGATGAATTTTTATTTGTTTTTTCCAAATAAAACATCTTCCATATCATAAAAGCCAGGGGTCTGATCCTTTAGCCAAGAAGCAGCCTTAATAGCACCATTTGCAAATATTTTCTTTGATTGAGCAGAATGCTTTAATGTAATAACCTCATCAGTACCACAATACATTACCTCATGCTCACCAACTATAGTACCACCTCTAATAGCTGATACACCAATTTCATTCTTTTTTCTTGGACAATAGCCATCACGTCCCATCTTAGCTTCATATCCTGTTGCTTCCATAGCACTCTTTAAAAGCATTTTTGCTGTTCCAGAAGGTGCATCTACCTTCTTATTATGATGTGCTTCTACTATTTCAATATCATAGCCCTCAAGTAAAGGAGTAACTTCCTTAACTAATCTATTTAAAACAATAACACCTAAAGAGAAATTAGCACTTCTTAATACAGGGGCGATCTTAGATAATTCATTAATCTTAGCTAATTGCTCAGGAGTATAGCCTGTTGTAGCAAATACAACTGGAGTTTTTGTTTTAGATACATAATCATAAATCATATCTAAATTAGCTGGACTTGAAAAATCAATGATTACATCAATTTTATCCTTAACATTATCAAAATTTTTATTTTCACATTCTAAAGCAACATTTAAGAATAAATCATCTCCAAGCATTTCAGAAATAATTTTTCCCATTGCTCCATAACCAACAACACAAGCCTTCATTAGAAAATTAACTCCTTAACTCTATCTATTTCTGCTTCTAATTGCTTCTTCTTAGCAGGATCCATTTCATCAAGTGGAGCTCTATAGCCACCAACCTTATGCTTACCAATATAATCCATTGCAGCCTTAACAGGAATAGGATTAACCTCTAAGAATAAATCATTAATTAATGTTAATAAATCATTTTGAATCTTTAAAGCCTCAGGATATCTATTTTCTAAGCATAATTCACAAATCTTTGCTGTTTGCTTTGGCGCAATATTTGCAACTACAGAAATAACACCCTCTGCTCCAATAGACATCATAGGAACAATAATATCATCATTACCAGAGAACATATGGAAATCCTTGCTTAAAAGCTTAGAAACCTTAGCTGCATAGCTCATATTTCCTGATGCTTCCTTAATACCATAGATATTAGGATTCTTTGATAATTTTTCTAATACTGAAATAGACATACTCATACCAGTTCTACCAGGTACATTATACATAATTACAGGGCACTTAGAAGCAGCTGCGACAGCCTCAAAATGCTTAATTAAACCTGTTTCATTAGTCTTGTTATAATATGGAGTAATTACTAATACATAATCAGCTCCAAGCTCAGAATACTTCTTAGAATACGTAACTGCCTTAGCTGTTTCATTAGAACCAGAACCAACAATTACAGGAACTCTATGATTAACTCTCTTAACTGAGAATTTAACAATTTCCTCTTCCTCTTCAAAAGTTAAAGTAGATGCCTCACCAGTAGTACCTAAAATAACAATACCACCAGAATTATTATCACAATGATAATCTAATAATCTACCTAATTCATCAAAATTAACACTACCATCTTCATTAAATGGTGTAACAAGTGCAACAATACTTCCCTTTAATTCCATATTATTCTTCCTCCTCATAGTTGCATGTAAATATTTTTTTTGCAGGACCAGTTAAATATACATAGCCCCTCTTTGTTATTAATACATCCAAATATCCTAATTCTAAATTACATCTAACTTTATCCTTAGTTAAATTTAATTTATTAGTTACTATAGCACTTGCGGCACATCCGTCCCCACAAGCATATGTAAACCCAACACCCTTTTCATAGGTTTTAACATCAATTTCATTTTTATTTTTAACAATAACAAAATTGACACTAGTTTTTTTAGCCCATAGCTTATGATTATGAATCTTTTCTGCATAATTTATTATTTCATCATCAAAGCTATTAACTAATATAACTGTTTGAATACTACCAATAAATAATGAATAGATTGTAACTCTAATGCCTTCAATATCAATTACTCTACCAAATGAATTAATCATATCAGTTGCGTGAATCATTTGATTATTAATGATAGGCTTATCTAAGCTTATCTTACATTCAAATGGATTCATATTTTCAATTTCAACTAATATTAAACCAGCACCAGTTAAAACCTCAATCTTATTACCCTTAAAATAATTATTATCTAAGGAATATCTAACAAAGCATCTTAAGGCATTACTATTCATAGATGATGTTGAACCATCCATATTATAAAATAGCATTTCAAGTCTTGGATCTTTTTTTACTACAATTAAACCATCCGCTCCTACACCAGTTTTTCTATTGCATATTTTTAAAGCTAATGATTTATAATCAGTTTTAGGAATATAATCAACTATACAAAAATCATTTCCTGATGCGTGCATCTTTGAAATTTGCATATTATAATTCCCTTTCTATTAATTCTTCATATGTCATTCTTCTAACAACTAGCTTAGATTTACCATCCTCAACAAATACAACCGCAGGTGTTAAAGCCTTATTATAATTACTACTCATAGAATAGCCATAGGCACCTGTTGTATATGTTAATAATAAATCTCCGCTTTCAGCCTTAGGCAAAGCTATATTTTCAATAATTAAATCTCCAGATTCACAGCATTTACCAGCTATTGTAACTATATGATCACATTTATCATTTTCTTTTCCAACAATAGTTGCGTCATATTTAGCCTGATATAAGGCAGGTCTTATATTATCAGTCATACCACCATCAATGAAATAATATTCCTTATTAGGTGTCTTTTTAATAAAGCCAATAGTATACAATGTATAGCCAGCCTCAGCTACAATACTTCTTCCTGGTTCAATAGCTAGCTTTTTAATCTTAATATTTTGCTTATTAATTTCATCCTCAACAGTCTTAATTAAAGTTTTTGAAACAACATCAAATGGAATAGGCTTATCATCATTTGTATAATGAACACCATATCCTCCACCTAAATTTAAGACAAGAGGATAAGCAAAATCCTTACAATATGAAACTAATCTTTCAGCTGCACTCTTAAATGCATTTAAATCAAAGATTTGAGAACCAATATGAGAGTGGAAGCCAATGAACTTAATATGTTTAGATTTAGCTAATAATTCTTTTATTTTTTTATAATCCTCTGAATCATGTAAAACACCAAATTTAGAATCAACATGAGCTGTAATAATGAATTTATGAGTATGAGCATCAACACCAACGTTCATTCTAAACATTACATTGACATCCTTATTTAATTCATTAGCGACCTTATCAATTAATTCTAATTCCATTAGATTATCACAAACAATAGTACCAACACCATTTGTAATTATATATTCTAATTCATCCTTTGATTTATTATTACCATGATAATATACCTTTTTTGGATCAAAGCCAACCTTTAAGGCTGTATATAATTCACCTTTAGATACACAATCTAGGCTCATATTCTTTTCAATTAAGACTCTAATCATTTCTTTTACATTAAAAGCTTTAGAAGCAAATAAAACCTCTGTTTCAAATTGATTAGATTTAAAATTATTTAAATATCCATCAATATTTCTTTTAATATGGCTTCTATCAAAGATATATAGTGGAGTGCCATATTCTTTTTTTAATTCAACTAAATCACAACCAGATATTTTCATCATAACCTCCCATAAAATAAATAAAAGGACCCGAGGGCCCTTTTTTATATTTTTCATATAAAATAAAAATTATTGTTTAGCGCCTCTACAAAATGTAGGAGTGATATAAGTATTTCCTATATCCCCATAGACAATTCCTGCCAGAATCTCTATTCGGCAATGGTTACCTTTCATATACCATAACGGATGCCTCCTAGATATATTACTCATTTGCATTGCTACCTCTAATATTTATTTGAATATATAATAGCACAATTTTTTATATGTGTAAATATTCACTATTAATCTTTTTTAAGCTTCTTATTTACTTCATTTTTAGCTATATAAAATAAAGCTGAAGCTCCAGGACCAACATGAGCACCTACTACAGGTGAGATTTGACCCTTTGTATATTCACCCTTTAAATTTGGCTTACATGCCTCAATTAAGGCATTAACATTTTCTTCCTTAGTTGAATAGCCAAATTCACATGGATAATTAAAATCAATTTCATTTACATTTAAGTATTCATTTACCTGCTTAAATGCATGCTTTAAGCCTCTAGGTCTATCAATAGGAACTAATACACCTTCAAAATCTAATTGAATTACAGGCTTAAAATGTAAGAAATTACCTACTCTTGCACTAAATTTACCAAGTCTACCACCCTTAGCTAGATAAGCTAATGTTTCAGGTACAGCATAGAAATTTACATGCTTCTTTAAATAATCAATTTCCTTGATTACATCTTCCTTAGTTTCATATTCCTTATTTAATAATGATTTAATCATTACCTTAACAGCACCAAGTGCTGACTGGGAATCCTCAACTATAATATCATCATTTTCAAGCATATCCTTAGCAATTAATGCTGATTGATATGTACCTGATAATTTCTTTGAAATAGGAAGAACAACAGGAATATATCCTTCTTCTATAACCTTCTTAAATGTTTCCTCAAAAACAGTAGGTGTCACCATTGATGTTTTTGGGAATCCCTTTTCATCCTTATTGAATAATCCTAAAACATCTAATTTAGCTAATCCCTTTTTCTCCTGATTTTCAAAAAACATTTTATAAAATTCATCAGTTGTAATATCTATTCCATCTAAATAATCCTTATTATCATATGATAGGGTTAAAGGTAGAACAACTACATTATACTTTTCTGCCTCTTCCTTAGAAAAACCAGCTGATGAATCAGTAATAACTCTAATTTTTAACATAATATTACCAATATCTTTCCTTCTTTAAGCTTCTTGACATAAGCTTTTCTAATGCTTCCTTTGCAGTAAGCTTTCCTGAAACTAGCATATAGGCAGTTTCAATAATAGGAAGCTCTAAATTATATTTTTGAGAAATCTCATATCCTGCAATAATAGCTCTAATACCTTCTACAGTTTGAGCTGAAGCACCAACAGCCTCATCAACGCTTAAGCCTTCTCCAATTCTTTTACCGCATTGGAAATTTCTAGAATTAAAGCTTGAGGCAGTAACAATTAAATCACCAATACCAGATAGACCATAGGCTGTTTCCATGCTGCCACCTAAGGCAGTAACTATAGATACAATTTCCTTAATACCTCTAGTAATTAGCATAGCTCTTGCGTTTTCACCTAGCCCCATTCCAAAGCCTATACCTGAAACAATCGCAATAGCATTTTTCATTGCACCACCAGTTTCAACTCCAATAACATCATTAGATGTGTATACTCTTAAATATTTTTCATTTGCAAATAAATTTTGAACCTCTATTGCTAATCCCTCATCAATTGATGCGGCAACTAATGATGTAATCTTTCTATCAATTAATTCCTCTGCATGTGATGGACCTGATAAGGCTACATAGCCAGTTAATGATTCCTTATTAATAACCTCATTTACTATTTCAGATACTCTTTTTGATGTATCAGGCTCAATACCCTTAGATACATTAACAAAAAGCTTCTTTTCCTTTAGCTTAGGAGCTATTTCAGTTAATACACCACGCATAAATTTTGTAGGTACACATAAGATTAATACATTAGAAAAATCTAATGCCTCATCAATATTTAGTGTTGCCTTAATTGATGATGGAATCACCTTATCAAAGAATGGATGTAAATGATCATCATTTATTTTCTTTACAAATTCAGGATTAATATCTCTAATTAAAACCTGATGCTTATTATCTGCTAAGGCTTGTGCTAGGGTAGTACCCCAAGCTCCTCCGCCTATAACGGATATATTCATGTTTAATCCCTCTTTCTAAACTCTAATTTTATAGGTGTTGCAAAGAAATCAAAATTCTTACGCAACTGATTTTCTAAATATCTATAATATGAGAAATGTAAATATTTAGGCTCATTTACAAATATTGCAAATGTAGGAGGCTCTACACCTACTTGAGATGCATAATATACCTTTAATATACCACCATTAAATTCTGATGGTGGGAACATTAATACAGCCTCACTGATAACATCATTTAATACTGATGTAGACATTCTCTTATAATAAGCGTCATGCGCTCTATCTATTTCAGGGAATAATGTATGGACTCTCTTATTTTCTAATGCTGATAAAAAGACAATAGGAGCGTAATCTAAATACTTAAATGTACCTCTTATATCATCAGTCCATCTTTGCATTGTCTTAGAATCCTTTTCAATTAAATCCCACTTATTAACAACAATTATACATGGCTTATTAAATTCCTCAATATATTGTCCTACATGAGTATCCTGGTCTAATATACCAGTTGATGCATCAAGCATAAGTAAAACAACATCTGCTCTTTCAATAGAATCAATACTTCTAATTGAAGAATACTTTTCAACATTTTCGTAGATTTTACCTCTCTTTTTTAAGCCTGCAGTATCAATAACTACATATTCCTTACCATAAGCAGTAAATCTTGAATCAATTGAATCTCTTGTTGTACCTTCAATAGGTGATACAATATCTCTATTTTCATTTAATAATGCATTAGTTAATGAGCTCTTACCAACATTAGGTCTACCAATGATTGCAAATTTAATTGCATCATCATTTTCCTCAATATTCTTCTTTGGCAAATCATTAATAATGGTATCTAATAAATTACCAGTACCAATACCGTGGCTTGAGGAAATAGGAATAGGATCACCAAATCCTAATGCATAAAATTCATAAATATTTTCTCTAAACTTTTGGTCATCAACCTTATTAACAGCCAAAATGACTGGTTTCTTTGTTTTATATAAAATTTTTGCTATATACGTATCATCATCAGTTACACCACTACGACAATCTACAACGAAAACTATAACATCAGCCTCATCCATAGCGATTTCAGCTTGTGCTCTAATTTCTGTTAAAAAAGGAGCATCTCCAAGTTCGATACCTCCAGTATCAATAAGGAAAAACTCCTTTGAAAGCCAAGTTGCTTTAGAGTATATTCTATCTCTTGTTACACCTGGTTGATCGTCTGTAATGGATAATCTTGTACCTATGATACGGTTAAATAATGTTGACTTTCCAACATTTGGACGTCCAACTATCGCTACCTTAGGTAACACATTATCACCACCGAAATCTTTATTTCTTTAATTCATCAGATAAAGCATCGCCTAATGTAACATTTGCTTCATCAGATGTCATATATTTTTCAAATTCTTCTCTTTCTTTTTCTTCTTTAATCTTTCTAATAGAAAGCTTTAATCTCCATTCCTTAGGCTTAATTTCAAGCACAACTGCATTATATAAATCACCAACAGCGAATAGACTTGCTAAATCAGCCTTTTCCTTAGTTGCCTCACTTGCAGGTACATAGCCATCAACACCAAATGCTTCAACCTTTAAGCCTTTAGCGTTAACCTCAGTAACCTTAACCTCTGTTACATCTCCAACCTTAGCAGTTACCTTATCCCAAGGATTATCCATTAATGCCTTTCTAGATAAAGAGATTCTTTCCTTTTCGGTATCAATCTTTACAATTGCAACCTCAATCTCATCGCCAATTTTTACATAATTAGCATAATTGTCATTAGGATTATGAGAATATTCAGATGAATGTAATAAACCAGTAACATCCTCTGCTAGCTCTAATAATAAGCCATAAGGTAATTTATTTACTAATTTACCAGTAACCTTATCAGATACCTTATGAGTCTTTGTATAAACTGTAAATGGAGAATCAATTAAAGCCTTTCTAGATAATTCAAGCTTTCCATTTTCCTTCTTGATTACCTTAACCTCAATTTCTTGACCAACCTCTAATTCCTTGTTGATATCAATAAATTTATGAGAAATTTGATTTAATAATAATAGTCCTGTTGCATAATTAAATTTAATTACAGCACCATATTTTTCAATCTTAGCTACAGTACCCTTTAGTACATCACCAACATTAATACCATCAATTTCCTTTTCTCTATTTTCCTTATATTCCTCATTTTCGATTTCACGACGAGAAATTATAACATTAGTTCTTTCGCCCTTTTCCTCAAATGCAGTAATTTTAACATCTAAAGATTTATTTAGTTCTACACTAGAAGTTGCTTGACTCTTAGGTAAGAATACTCTTAACCCCTTATATGTTGCTATATAGCCCTTACCCTTAACCTCACTAGAAATTGTTACATTAATAGGAGTACATTCTATAAATGCAGTTCTAATTTCATCGATAACCTTGTCATCGATAATATCTAAGCATGATAAATAGATATTTTCTTCCTTAATAGAAGTAATCTTAACCTTTAGAGTATCTCCAACCTTAATTACATCCTTTAAAGAGGTAATATTCTTATCTCTAGTAAAATGATCTAAATGAAGAGTACCTTCAGTAAATTCCTGAATATCAACATATGCTGTTTTATCATCTGGGATAGATACGACAGTACCAGTTATTACTTCTCCTATCTTAGCCTTATTATAGCTTTTTAATAAATCGTCCATTGTTTCCATATTCTTTACCTCATCTTTTCATTTATTAATCCAACTATTTTATCAACTACCATATCGATTGTCATTGATGTTGTATCAATTAATACTGCATCATTTGCCTTTTTAAGTGGGGCAATTTCTCTATGAGTATCCTGATAATCTCTTTCATTTATTTCCTTTAATATAGTATCATATGGTAATTCATTGATAGTTCCTTTAATCTCAAGATATCTTCTTTTAGCTCTTTCTTCTGCACTTGCATCTAAATAAATCTTTAAATCGGCATCAGGGAAAACTACAGTTCCAATATCTCTACCATCCATCAATACCTTACCGATAGCTGAATTTCTTTGAAATATTAGCATTTTATCTCTAACTCTTTTAAGCTTAGAGCATTTTGAAGCAGCTAAGGATGCGCCCTTAAGCTCCTCATCACTAATAACATCACCATTTACTTTGGTTAAGCCATTATCATAGATAACTGAAATATCATCTAAAAAATCATATTCATTTTCGTTTTCTAAATTAATACCCTTTCTCATTGCTATAACAGCGATAGCACGATACATAGCTCCAGTATTAATTCTTGTAAAGCCTAGCTTTTTAGATACTATTTCTGAAATTGATGACTTTCCTGAACCAGCAGGGCCATCAATTGCTACTACAAATTTATCCATAATTATCAAATCCTTAAACATTAATATTTTACCATATTTGAATTTCTATTACAAACTATATAATTTCTTTATCTCATGTGGCTTAAGTGGTCTATAGGCACCTACAGTTAATCCATCTAATGTAATAGTACCAAATGCCACTCTCTTTAATTTCTTAACTGGGAATCCAACAGTTTCGCACATTTTTCTAACCTGTCTATTTCTTCCCTCAGTTATAGTTAATGCTATTAAGGTAGAATTATTCTTCTTATCAATATCTAAAATTTCAATTGATGCTCTTTTAGTCATAACACCATCAATCATAACACCCTTTATTAGTTTAGTTACAGCAGGCTGATCAATAACGCCATCTAATCTAGCGTGATATGTTTTTTCAATTTCCTTATTAGATCTAGTTAATCTATAAGATAAATTTCCATCATTTGTAAATAATAAAACACCTGATGTATCATAATCTAATCTACCAATAGGGAATATTCTTTTCTTTTTATCCTCAGGCTCAATTAAATCCATAACTGTTCTTCTACCCTTAGGATCACTTACAGTTGTAAGATATCCTGTAGGCTTATTAAGTACATAATAAACTAATTCCTCCTTTTGAATTAATTTATCATCTACTGTAATCATATCCTTCTTGGAAACCTTTGTACCAAGAACTGTAACAACTTCACCATTTACCTTTACTCTACCAGATAGAATAATTTCTTCACATTTTCTACGAGATGCTACACCACTTGATGCCAAAACCTTTTGAAGTCTTTCCTTATTATCATCCACGACAATCACCTTCAATTCTTAAAATTCACTATTAAAAGTATATCATAGAATGATATAAATAAATAGTAATTTTTAAATCATTAAGAAATTTCGAACTTTTTGTAGTATAATACAAAAGCGGGAGGTAAAAAAGGTATGTATAATGAAAATGCATGGAAAAAATATAACAAAAATGATTTAGATAAGTTATTCAAATTTAACGATGAATATATTAAATTTATTTCAGATAACAAAACTGAAAGAGAGGTTACAAAGGCCTCAATTGAAATTCTAAAAAATAAAGGATTTAAAAATTTAGATGATGTTAAAGAGCTAAAGGCAGGAGATAAAATTTATGCTTCTAATAGAGGCAAAAATATCGCAGCCTTCATCATTGGTAGTGAGGATATTGAAAAGGGTATTAATGTATTAGGTGCACATATTGATTCACCAAGACTTGACCTTAAGCAAAATCCATTATATGAATCAAGCGATTTTGCATATTTAGATACACATTATTATGGTGGTATTGTTAAATATCAATGGGTTGCTAGACCTTTAGCTATTCATGGTGTTGTATGCAAAAAGAACGGTGAGGTAGTAGATATTAAAATTGGTGAGGATGATAATGACCCAGTTGTAATGATTTCAGATTTATTACCACATCTAGCTCAGGATAAAAATGTAAAGCCAGGAGTAAAGGTAATCGAAGGTGAGGACCTAGATTTAACAATCGGTCATATGCCACTTGAGGGTGAAGAAAAGGATGCTGTTAAAGCAAACATTTTAAAGCTATTAAAGGATAAATATGATATTGAAGAAAATGATTTTGTATCAAGTGAATTAGAAATCGTACCAGCAGGTAAGGCAAGAAGCCTAGGCTTAGATTCTTCTATGGTATTAGGATATGGTCATGATGATAGAGTTTGTGCTTATACATCATTAAGAGCAATCCTAGATACAGATAAGGTTTCTCGTACTTCTTGTGCTGTTTTAGTAGATAAAGAAGAAATTGGCTCTGTTGGCGCAACAGGAGCTCAATCAAAGTGGTTTTCAAATGTAATTGCTGAAATCATTAATAAATCAAAAAAGAATTATAATGATTTAATGCTACAGCATACATTAACAAATTCATATATGTTATCATCTGATGTTTCTGCATCATTTGATCCACTTTATCCTTCAGTATTCGAAAAGAAAAATGCTGCATATTTAGGACATGGCTTAACATTCAATAAATATACAGGTGCTAGAGGTAAGAGCGGTTGTAATGACGCAAGCCCAGAATTCATAGCCAAGATTAGAAACATTATGGATAATGCCAATATCTCATATCAAACAGCCGAGCTTGGTAGAGTTGACCAAGGTGGAGGAGGAACAATTGCTTATATCCTTTCAAATCTAAATATGAATGTAATTGATGCTGGTATTCCTGTTATTTCGATGCATGCTCCTTGTGAAACAGTTTCTAAGGTAGATGTATATGAAGCATATAAGGGATATATTGAATTCATTAAAAATATAGCATAGCAATAAAAGTTCAGGGCAACCTGAACTTTTTTAATATCTAATAATTTTTTCTTTTAAAAAATCTATATTATTTGACATAAATCCATTTGGAACATATAGCTTATTTAAATTCATATATTTTAATCCATCATCATAAATAGTTGCAATACTTAAAGGAAGCCTTAATTCTTCTATTTTAGTATATGCAAATGCATATGTACCAATTGCTTCTACTCCTTCATTAAGCTTTAAATTCTTTAATGAATTACATTTATAAAATGTACTTCCTAAAATATATTTTGTACCTAATTCAATATTATCTAAACTTGTATCATAGGAAAAAGCATTTCTACCTATTTCCTTTACATATCTTAAATCTATTGTTTTTAATTTTTCACATTCAGAAAAAGCTAATCTTTCAATATAAATAATATTTTCTATTTTTTCAAATTTAACCTCTTCTAAATCAGAATGACCAAAAAATGCTCTAACTCCTATTCCAATTACTGGTATATTAGATACAGCATCAGGAATAGTATATGATTTCAAATTACCTCTAACCTCTTTAACATATAATCCATTATAATCTTTATCATATTCATAAATAATTGATGGATTATTATATAAAGAAAAAACAGAAATAACAATTGATAAAATCATAATAAAAAAAGGGATAATATGTCTTAAATATAATTTATATTTTTCCATATTACCCCTCCAATTCTATTTTATAAGCTTTTTCATATCATTTGGTATTTCTGCTATAAATTCCATTTCCTCTTTAAATACAGGATGTATAAATTTTACACTATAGCTATGAAGTGCACATCTATCAATATAATCTCCTGATGCACCATATAATGTATCTCCTAATAGGGGATGACCTAATGATGCTAAATGTACTCTTATTTGATGCTTCCTACCAGTTTCTAGCATGCACTCTAAATAGGAATAGTCATTATATGCCTTTAATACCTTATAATTAGTAATAGATTCCTTTCCTGTATTACTGATTCTCATTTTATTAGAATGTCTATCTTCTCCTATAGGCTTATTAATAATTCCCTTATTATCTCTTAATTTACCAGTTATTAATAATCTATATACTCTTTTAATATCATGAGTTTCAATATAATGATTCATATATGAATGAGTTAATATATCCTTACAAAATATTATCAATCCACTTGTTTCAGTATCTATTCTATGAGCATATCTTATATTTAAATAAATTCCATTTTCTAAATAATATCCTGCAACTAAATTAGCTAAAGAATCATCATTTTCCTTACCATTATGAATTATAATTCCTGGCTTTTTATTAATGATTAATAAATAATCATCCTCATAAATTATATCTAATTTGCCTTTATTTGGCTTATAATCTATTTCTTCATCTAAAATAAGTGATATAATATCACCTTTTTTTATTTTATCTTCTCTTTTACATTTATGATTATTTAATAAAATTAAATCATCTAAGAATAATTTATATATTTTAGATTTAGAAATATAAAATGATTCTAAATATTCAATTACAGTACTATCATTTTTTATATCATAATTAATTATCATAATCTAAATATTTTGTATCTATTAATCCTATATAGCCATTCTTCTTTATTATGCTATAAGGCATTGCCTTTTTAATAACAGAGATAATATCTCCCTTTCTAACTGATAGGAATTGGTTAGATGCGTCGTAGCAATACATCTTTCCGTTATCTTCGTATACATATGATTTATGTACCCACATAGTAATTCCTGAATTAATATGCTTAACTAAATTAAAGTCTAAGTCAGTATCTAATATTTCTATTTCATTATCACCATATGTAACATTTATAAAATCATCTGGTTCATCATAATTAACATCCAATTTCATAACATGCTTAGGATAATGATCTACATAATTCCAATTAAATTTCATTGTTTTTAATGATTCCAAAAATAAGAAATTGATTTGACCACCCTTAACTAAATGGTTTCCTCCATCTATAGACATAATCTTTTTTCTCATATTAAAAATAGGATTTACACATGATACATCATGTCTATAATTTCTTGTTGGGTAATGCCCTACAATTGTTAATTTATCTACACCCTTTGATAATGTATCAAAATTATCATATTTTAAAACAGACATAGAATATTCAGGAATATTATTAATATCATCTAATCCAGCATGAACTAAAACAATAGTATCATTAATAATTACTACATCATCTAATGTATCAATATAATCATATATATCAATATAATTTTTATGAACTGCCTCAATAAATGCTGGTACATCCATATCCTCTGATATTGTTATACCCATTTCATCAGCCATATCATTTAAAATTGAATGACCTCTTTTTAATACATAATATAAGAAATTTCTTTTTGGCATTGGAGTTAAAATAAATCTTAATGATTCCTCACAATTTCCTGCCATAACAAAGACATTATCATGAGTTCTATCTAATTCCATTACATATCTAATTATTTCAAGATTAGTTCCCTTATCTCCCTTTTCATAAATATCACCAATTATGAATAGGTAATCATTATCATTAAATCCAAATTTTTCTAAGCCAGCCTTCATTGTGACTAAATCACCATGAATATCACTTATGAAAATCATTCTTCTATTAATATCTAGAGTAAGTCTTCTAACCTTAGTTTTTTTCTTTAGCTCTGTCAATAGCTTCATTCCTTTCTCGTTTTGAATATTCACAGCCACAATAATCCTGTCTATAAAGACCAAATTCTTCTGATAAGGCTATAGAATCTCTATATCCCTCTTCCTTTTTAAAATTAGAATATAAATATTTTAATCCATATTTATTCTCTAGCTCATATCCTATTTCATTAATCCAATTAGAATTTTTATATGGAGATAGAGATAGGGTAGTTGTATAATAATCAAATCCTAGCTCCTTAGCTAAAATGATTGTCTTTTCCATTCTTAATTTATAGCATTCATAGCATCGAATACTTCTTTCTCCCAAGTTCTCTTTACCGTTAATTGATTTTAAAAAATCATCATGATTATATCCATTTTCTATTACATTAATATTATTATATGCTTTAGCAAATTTAATAATTTCTTCTAATCTCTTTTCATATTCCTCAAATGGATAAATATTATCATTAGAAAAGAAAATTGTAATATCAAAATAATCCTTTAATACTTTTAAGCAATGAGATGAGCATGGAGCACAACAAGCGTGAAGGAATAATTTGGGCTTATTTTCAAGTTTTTGTATAAAGCTTTTAAACTCTTTATAATCATTAATCAAACCAATCATCTCCAAACGCTAAATTCCCGTCTATATTATATATCATTTGAATATAAGAGTATACAAAAAAATCAAAATTTTTAAAGTGGAATTTTTTTACAAGATATGATATAATTAGTTTGTATTAGTGGCTTATAATTTATTGAAAAGGAGGTTTTTGATTTGTTTTCAGTAAACGATGTTGTAATGTACACAACTTATGGCATTTGTAAAATTAACTCGATTAAAGAGGAAACTTTCATGGGAAAAACTGAAGAATATTATGTGTTAGCACCTCTTAACGAGAATAATACTGAAATAACATTACCAGTTAACAATCCGATGACTTCGTTAAGATTACATCCTCTTCTTTCTAAGGATGAAATCAATGATTTAATCAATGAAATTCCTTTTATTGAACCTTATTGGATCGAGCGTGATAATGATAGAAAGGTTAAATTTTCTGACATTGTAAAATCAGGAGATAGAAAAGAAACCATAAGAATTCTAAAATCAATTAAGGTACATACAATTGAGATTAAGAATAAAGGAAGAAAGCTTCACGCAACTGATGAGGCTGCGATGAAGGATGCAGAAAAGCTTTTACTTGATGAATTCTCTTATGTATTAGATACACCAAGAGACCAGATGCAGCTAATCCTTTATGATGCATTAGAAAAATAAAAACTATAGCATACTAGTTTAAATAGTTGCTATAGTTTTTTTTCTTATTCTTCATTTGTTAAATATTGCTTAACCTCTAAAACATACATTGTATGAATATCATTAGTTGAATATTGCTCTTCCTTTAAATAATCAGGTAGCTTATCAACATCAATATCCTGA
>Ga0247610_10001470_pt1 | contig 29230 bp, 27 predicted proteins | sample 174DNAGHGhighgp2_FD_193483 | JGI IMG/M metagenome (GOLD analysis project Ga0247610, IMG submission 193483) | Sheep rumen microbial communities from Palmerston North, Manawatu-Wanganui, New Zealand - 1742 DNA GHGhigh gp2 | ecosystem: Host-associated > Mammals > Digestive system > Stomach > Rumen...
CGCCATCAGCTATAGTAAAGGCAAAACTTGAAGTAGTAATTTCTCCCCTGGACAAATAACTAAGTAGTTCATCACCTAACTGTGTTTTAGGTGCTTCAAAACGATAGTGTAGACCATCACTTTCTAAAGATAAAGACAAAGAACCCTTACCGTATCTTGAACGTGCAAGTACACCTCTATTTACATCGTGGTTAAGGTAAGCGAATATATCACTTCTTTTAATAGTCTCTTCATCAATAGCATTTGGCGAAATAGTTTCCAAATACCCCATGTCCTGGGACTCTGAATTGAAGACAATAGCAACACCTTCTACAAGTCTTGAATCTTCACTATTCCTTGAAATCTGATTTTGTATATTTCTAATTTCTTTTTCCATAATATTATTGTATTAAAATTATTATTGTACTTCATTACCTGGTAAAAAGGCTGCACCATTTGGTCAAGTATCAACTTGGTATTGCACTTATTTTGCTTGCTATACTACTCCACGTATTTTTATAAGTTTCTAAAGCTTCTGCTGGAACGTATATATTTGTATTTGCATTTGAAAACTTGTTATTAGCACTAATATTTACAGTAGGTGGTGTAAGTCCCCTAAAAGTGAAATTGCAATTTACATTGCCTATATTGTGAAAGCAATAAGTACCAATAGAAGTTAATGTACTTGGAAAATCTACTACCGCAAGTTTAACATCTGCGTTAAACGCTTGATTTCCAACTGTAGTAACACCTTCATCTACTACTACTTCTTCTAATTTTCTGCACTGGTGCGCTGCTCGGTAGCCAATACTTGTACATAAGTTACCAACGTGCATTTTATATAAAGTACTTGCGTAAGGTGTGGCTACCATTGCCTGTGTAAGTTCACCACTACCATCTAAATCTACTGTAGTGCCATCTGTTAATTCCAACTTGCAGAAGAAATCTTGAGTTTCATCACCACCGCCACTATTGTATTCCCAAATTAGGTTAGTACCCAAGTAAGCTTTATTAGCGTGGGTACTACCTATAAATATATCACTAATTCCATTTGTACCAATTTTAATCATCTTTAATAATGTATATAGTGTTATTATCCTTTGTAGCTAAAGCATCGTATTCTGATTGTGTACCAATCCAAATCTTAGGAACATCTGTTTTTAAAGCGTAATTTGTTTGTACCCAATCAATTTTAGCGTAAGTACTTAAGTCAATCTGTCCTGCTATTACATCATCTACAATTTCATTTACTTCTGTCTTAGTGTAATAATTGCTTAAATCTACATTACCACCTAAATGGTCTTGAAGCTTAATATCTGTACTTCCACTTGTAATATAAATATCACCATTCTGGCGAATCTCAAAAGCATTGTGCATTGTGTTATTATCAGTACCATTACCAACTGAGAATAATGTATTACCACTATCTCCAAATGTAGTTGAAGCACTTGATGAAACATTATATTGTCCACTTGCGTGCTCTGACTGATTATTAGCTATTGTTCTATTTCCTTCAGCGTGTGAATAATCACCAATTGCTTGTGTACTATTTCCTTCAGCGTGTGAATAATCACCAACCGCAACCGTTGAACTTCCTTCAGCGTGTGAACATTGTCCAAGTGCTTTTGTACCTTGACCTTCAGCGTGTGCCGCCCAATTATTTGCTATTGTATAGCCACCTTCAGCGTGTGATTGTGTACCAATTGCTTTTGTATCACTACCTTCAGCGTGTGAATAATCACCAATTGCTTGTGTACTACTTCCTTCAGCGTGTGATTTGTGACCATTTGCAACGGTACTACTTCCTTCAGCGTGTGAACTTGAACCAATTGCATTAGTATAACTTCCTTCAGCGTGGCTGTTATAATCACTTGCCGTTGTACCATTACCTTCAGCGTGGCTGTAATAACCACTTGCTGTTGTATAATTACCTTCAGCGTGGCTGTTATAACCACTTGCCGTTGTACCATTACCTTCAGCGTGTGAATAATCACCAATTGCTTTCGTATAACTTCCTTCAGCGTGGCTGTTATAACCACTTGCCGTTGTACCATTACCTTCAGCGTGGCTGTAATTACCAATTGCTTTTGTACCATTACCTTCAGCGTGAGAATAATCACCACTTGCTTCTATATTATAATTTGTTTCATTATAAATATATCCGTCACCCTCAATTACTGCGTGATTACCTATATTAGTACTATAATACTCTGATAAACTATTAACAAGTCCTACCTTCGTATCTGCTGTGTCTGGATTGTTTACTTGTATAAATCCACTTGAACCACTACCACCTTCAATAGTAATATTACCACTACCTAATATTGAAGTATTATTAATTGTTTTAATATTAGTTCCGCTAACTAAAGTGCTTTGCTTATTTCCTAACGCTGTCGAAATTTCAGTTGCACCACTGGTTTCACTTTTAGTGTAGTAATTAGTAAGGTCTGTAGGTGTATAAGCTGTTGAATCAAGTTTACTTGCTAAAGCGTTGGAAATCTCTGTAGAACCACTTGTTTCAGACTTGGTATAATAGTTAGTCAAATCTGTAGGTGTGTAGGCTGTGCTATCAAGTTTACTTGCTAAAGCAGTTGATATTTCAGTTGCTCCACTTGTCTGAGACTTCTGATAGTAATTAGATAAGTCAGTTGGTGTATAAGCAGTAGCGTCTAATTTAGTATCAATAGCACCACTTAAAGTAGATACCTTACCATCTACATCAGTCTTATTATAATATTGTGTAGGGTCAAAGCTTCCAGACTGTGTAATCTTTTCATCTACTTCAGTCTTTGTATAATAGTCTGACAAGTCTGTAGGTGTATAAGCTGTACTATCAAGTTTGGTATCTACAACACCACTGATAGAACTAATCTTACCGTTCACAGTACCAATTGTAGTATCTACTTCAGTCTTGTTATAGACCTGGGACTTGTTATAGTAATTAGACAAGTCGGTAGGTGTATAAGCTGTAGCGTCCAACTTAGAATTTATCTTCGTGTCAGTATCACCACTATAAGTATTGAAATCAGTAGTCTCAACGTAACCGCTTAATTGGTCTGATACATCAACATTAGCTATAGCTGTATCAACTTCAGATTTGGTATAGTAGTTAGATAAGTCTGTTGGAGTGCTTGCACTTTCAATCCTATTGTCTACTTCAGTCTTGGTGTAGTAGTCGTTAACCAAAAGGTCTGTAAGGTCTAATACGTTCTGCTGACGTGTTGCAATTTCATCGTTAATTGCTTCCTGGTGTTCTGTGTCAGCACTTGTAGAACGTTCTATTTCTCCATCAATTTTAGCACCCAATTCAGCTATAACTTCTGGATAGGTACTACCACTTTCATCATCAACAATTATATTACTATTGATATAAAATTCTGTGGTTCTATCCAAATACTTTGTGCTATTAAGTACCAAATACTGTAGAACACCCTCACCAAGGGTAAGAAGTTCACTCCAATACAATTTTATATAATATTCAGTCACAGCAGTCTCACCATTGATTATAGCGTCCACATCATCAATAGTTACTTCACGCTGAATCGGAATAACATCTTCATTGGTCTTGTATATAAAGAAGCTTTCAGCGTTCACAGTATAGAACTTAATAGTGAAATTATTAATGTTAATAATCTTTGGATTAAGCTTTACGAATACGTCTGCGTTATTAACTCTTTTCATTATTCTTCGTCTTCTTTATTCTTATTATTTTCAATAGTATTCTGTGACACATCTGTAAATGGTATAATGTGTTTGTCACCGTCTTCTCCAATACCATTATATCCAAGTTCTTTTCTTACCTCATTGATTGAAAGTACACCACTATTAATAAGTGTTGAGTAATAATTACTCTGTGCTGCTTTATCTGTTCTAAGAATTTCGTTGGTCTCAAGGGTAATAGATAGGTTATCTTCAGACTGTCTTAAGAGTTTCCTATCAAACTCGTTTTCAATCATTGATATATAAGGTTGAAGAGTGTGTACCAAGAATTCATTTTGTACAGCTTCTAAGGTGTTAAAACTAACCTTTGACAAGTCACCTAACAACACTGGATTTATACCAAAGAACCTTGCAATATCAGTTACCGAGAATTGTCTTGATTCCAACATCTGACTTTCTTTGGCTGATAACTGTACAGACTGATAGTCCATGTTACCCTGAAGAATTGCTATACCACTACCGTTAGCTGTATAGGTTTCATTCCAAGCACTTCTTAAGTCTTCTCTCTGCTTTTGGTTTACAGGTCCTTGAACTTTCAAGATACCATTTATCATCATTCCATTGTCAAAGAAAGACTTTGCAGCGTTCTCAGAACTGTGAGCAATACCAAGTGACCTTGCAGCGTTCTGTAGAACTGACAAGCCCTTAACGCCATCGTAAGAAAACATCACCAAGTGTATCATTTCCTTTGGCTCTACACGCTGTTTCAACATTGGAATATCGTAGTACAACTTGTTCTTAATCTTGTCGAATACGATATTAACATCATTTGGCTCTAAATATCTTAAAGCCTTTACATTTCCATTTGCACGTTCAATAAGTGCAAATCCGTTACCCCTAAGAAGTACTGATTGAACAAGTAACTTCATTAAAGTAAACCTACTAATAAGATTGTTGGTGTTTCTGTCTGAAAAGACGTAATTTAGTGGGTGTTTGTCTGCTTCATTCTTACCGCTTTCGTCCTGGATAAGAATTTTAATAGGTAAGCTTGCTATTGAATTAGAAATCAACTCAACAGCCCTATATACTGCTGACAAATTCATTGCAGAATATTGGTTGTTACCAGTGAAAAAAGGCAAAGCACCACTTGCGTTACAACTTACGTAGGTTAATTCACGTTTCTCTTCTGTTGGCTTCTGTCCTGTCCAACCTAATCCGTTAAAAATACCCATTTTCTAAGTTCTTTACCTAAATTATTTAATTATATACTTATAAATATCTTGAAGGTTGTAATTATATCGAAATATTAAATACTAATCAAAGTGTTATCGTAATGCTGCTCTGTAAGATAACCACCTAAAGCGTCACAAATGGCTGCTACACCATCTATTTTATTCTCAGACATCTTATTTAACTTGATAGGCTTTACATTGTTATTGTAGTCTTCACGTAGTTCACAGTTACTAAACATCCATCTTGTTATTGGGTTATCATCTAATACCAAGTGTTCATTACGTGCTATCATTTCACAGTGCCTGGTAGGGCGATTCATTGAGCCTGTGGACTGAGAAAATGGTACACAGTTATAACCTAATTCAGTTAACTTGATTATAAGTGCTGTAGACTGCCAAGAATCGTAGTATATAGATTCAATTGGTACAACCTGGTTAATCTTCTGTATCTGATTTAAAATATACTCGTAGTCTACTACGTTTCCACTTGTTAAGTCCAAGTACTTCTGTTGATACCAATTCCTATATTTCTCCCTATTTGGGCTTTCTTCCAAGGCTGATTGAGGTAAGAAGTAGTAGTTCTTGAAGATATACTTCTGATTGATATTGTCAAAGATTAACACTGAAATTGCAGTCATGTCACTAACACTTGATAAGTCCAATCCAACGTAGCAAACGTGGTTTCCCCAATCCTCCAAATTTACTTTCTCAGAACACTTCAGTATATATTCTGCTGGAATCCATTCACCAATTGCGCTTGCTACCCATTTATTCAATATCTTGGTCTTAAAATTGGTCATTAGATTAGGGTTATTCTTGGCTTTGACCAGTTCGCTCTTAATATAGTCTTCAGTCACAGTTAAACCAAGATTAGGTTGGCACTTAAGCCAATTCTTAGGGTCTTCTATATCATCGTCTTCATCAAGTTCAAATATAAAGGCTGCTAAAGAATCGTCCTGGAGTTTTCCGTGTAGAAGTTCAACACAAGTATTTCTCATCGTATAACAAGGGCTTGTAAGGTCAAAGCCACTTGTGGTAACGTAAATTATCAATGGCTGTGTTCTCATTCCCACAGAAGACGTTAAAACTTCTGATACAGCGTTTGAAGGTGCTGCGTGGTATTCGTCAATAACTGCCGCACTTATATTAAGTCCATCAAGTCTATTAGCGTCTGCTGATACCACCTTCATTATACTCTTAGTTGGTGGGAACTTAATACTATCTCTATATTTCTTGAAGTACTTACCCTTTGGGTCTATATAAGAAACGTAATTGGTAGCCATTGTGAAAGCAAGTTGGGCTTGTGCTGTACTATTTGCAGCAAATATAACTTGTCCATCGTTTTCTCCATCTGCTACCAAGTGATATAAAGCCATTGCTGAAGCAAGTGCTGTCTTACCACTCTTACGACTTAGTTGAAGGTATAGTTCTCTCGTTACTCTGAGTCCACTATCCTTATAGACCAAACCGTAGACGTAATATATTACAAACTTCTGCCAATCACTTAACTTGAAATTGGAGTGAGCAAATTTTCCTGTACTTAGTTTCAGTTTCTCAATGAAAGTAACTACCTTATCAGCCTTCCTGGTGTCGAATATAATATTATCTGATTCAAGATAGGACAAAAAGCGTTTGCAAGCAAGTTTTATCAACTCACCTGCAACGATTTCACCATTCAATACCTTAGTTGGGTAGTCTGTGTACTTTCCATCAATCATTAGTTATTGGTCTATATTTCTCAACAAAGTCTATCAACTCCTGTTTATTTTTAGTCCTGGAGTACTCTTCGTAATTGTTCTTATTTAAATACACTGTTATCATCCTAATAGTTCTTTTAATTCATCATCTTCATTGTCATTGTTTAGGTCTATCTTGCTCTGAGCCTTTGGTGTTAATCCAAATTCAGACAAGAACTTGGTAATCTGAACTTGAGCGTCTACCATTACCTTAATCAAAGGGTTCTTGGTATAAGAGCCGTTCTTAGCCATCAGCAATAAGCCATCAGTCTTAATAGACTCCTTACACTGTTGGTATAGTTCAAGATTATCCGCAAGGATTTCAAGTGGCTTTTCCCACTCACTGTTTACCTTACCGTACTTATCCTTTAAGTACTTCTTTACTGCTGTAAGGTACTTTACTGTTGAAGTTGTATAATCATTAGTTTTCATTGTATATTGATACTTTTATAAATAAATATTGGTAAAATTAAAAAAATATCTCCTTAGAAATATTTAATTGGTGATACTGAGTACCTGGTGTATTCAGTTAAGCGTCCCCTCAGTATCACTAAAATTACAAAATGTGTTTACAAAGTAAACGCTAATATAGATAATAATATAATTATATAATAAAATAATAATATAAAAAGAAATAATATATAAATAAAAATATAATATTATATATAAAAATATTATTTAAAAATAAATAAAAGTAGAAAGAAAATAATATATTATAAATAATATATTACAAAAGAAAGAAGATTTTTATTAAAACTATTTGAAATAAAATTTTTTTTATTAGTTTTTTAAAAAAAAGTTATCAAAAAATTGAATTTTTCGTTTTATCGTAATATTTATTATTGTAAGGGCTGTGGAACAGTTGACCTGTTCCAAGCCCAAATTAATAACTAAGATTTAAATTTTTATTAAAAATGGAAAACAGTACTTCAACAAACAAGAACTTGTGCTATAGCTTCATCGCTGTACCAACTAATCTTTTCTTCAGCTTGGACAATAACCTCAGAAACGCTCTTACAGTGCTTCTACAACTCTCAAGTGTCTTTGCTGACCAAGAAGGATATTTCTTCAGAACCAATGAAGACTTACAAGATGACTTCAAAATGGGTAAGAACTTAACTATCGCAGTCCTGGAATCTTTATACCAATACGGACTTCTTTCAGTTAAATCAGTTGGTTTCACCAAGAAGAATGGTAAGAAACAAGTAAACTTCTTCAGAGTGAACACTGAAGTCTTCAAGGACTACGAAAAGTATCACATTTACACCATTACCAAGAATGAAGAGTTACACTTGAACACAGTAGACTACAAGGCAAAGGACTTCAAAGTGACCTATACAGCCGATACAGAAAACTCTTCAGCAGACGTTGAGACCAAGGTGACTGAGGAAATACCAACCGAAGTGGTAGAAAACGTCTCAGAAGCCTCAGAAACGGCTAATACAGACTCTGTAGAGACTGATACCCTCACCGATGAAGAAATTGATACGTTGGAAGACACCGTTTTGTTCTCAGACGAAGAGGAATGTCCGTTGACAGACGATGAACTTAAGGAATTCAATATAAGGAAACTCCCAACTGCTATTAAAGAAGTAGAATCAGACGCTTTTCGACCTGGTGCAGAAGGTAAAGTGATAGAAACAGCAAGTGTAGTGCCAACAGACTTGGGAAAGGTTGAAACAAGAAGTTTCAGTACCAATGTGAATAGTGAAGGTGTGAATGAGGAAATTATAGGAAAGTGCTACGGCTTGGCTAATAGGTACTGCGAAATGGAAATACCAAACTCTGAAAAGTCCCTGGAGTTGTGCAATCAAGCCTTGGACTACATCAACGACAAGTACCAAAAGAAGTATATAACTGAAGCAGACAAGAATAGACTTACCAAGGTCATTATCGAAGCAAGGTACAAAAAACACCGTATCTAAATTGTAATTCAAATATATTGTTATCGTTATTATTTATTCCCCTACTATTGAAACTACGGTAGGGGAATTTAACCAAAAAGTTACGAAAATTAGTAGTTTTTCAGTTTGGAATATATTTATATTAAGAACAATAATAAATTAAAACGATAACAACAATGAAGAATAAATTATTTATTTTAATCTTAGTCTTGCTGCCAATAATTACAGCGTTAGACGTTCACTTGTATTACAAGAATAAAGCCACAGAAAACTTTATTGAATTGCTTAAGAGTATTGAAGAGGAAAGAGATACTACTTATACTCTAAGGAACTACGAAGTTCTTACCGATTCTATAAATAACTTGATACAAAAGTGGCGCAACGGTGATACAAGTTACTAATAGAGGAAAGAAACCACTTCACCAGCGTTTCAGTGAACTTGATAACAAGGTGTTTAGTGCGTTCTGTCAGACCTTCAACAATGTTGATTGGATTGCTGACTTCAAAGACAATGAAGATGAATTTTGTGGTATAGACCTACAACTTACCGCTAAGACTTCATTAAAAGAATCTACCTACGATGTGGAAATCAAATCCGTACACCTGGAGAAACAACTTGATTACTGTTTCTTTCAATGGGACAAGTGGTTTAGTTTTTGCCAATGGTGCAACGATAAGAAACTATACGTAGTAATATACCCAAACCTAAACAAGATAGCTGTTTGGAAGGTTGATAGTGATTTATTCAAGAAGAGTGAAAAGGATTACGTATCAATGAGAAAGAATAGTTGCAATGGAAGCAATAAGAAAGAGAAGTTAGTTTATAAGTTTAAGTTGTCAGACGCTAAAGTATTTGACTTCAATCTTACAGAATATAAAGATAAGTACCGTGCCTTACATCAAGAAATTATCAAAAAAGGTTAATAATAGGAACAATAGAAAACGTAATAAGTCTTATAAAGAGAAACTACGTGTTAAGCTATATAATAAAGCCGCTTGGAAGAAACTTAGATTGGCTTATTTAATGCAACACCCACTTTGTGAAAGATGTTTAAGTAATGGAATTGTAAACGGTAGTAAAATTCAATGTCACCATAAGCTAAGCCCATTCGATGAAGGTTTAACAGAAGCAGAAAGACTTGAAAGATTACTTTCATGGGACAACCTTGAAAGTATTTGCCCTAAGTGTCACGGAAACGAACACAGAAAACAACAAATAGAAGATGATAATAAAAACAAAAACTAAGAAAGAAGCGGAAACACTTTTAAAGGCAATTCAAATAGCACACTACGAAAAGTTTGTAGATGTAAAAATAGAATACCCTAACGGATATTATGGTATCTTTAACAAAAGAGACGATAATAACCAGTTCATTCCATTTGCTTTTAGATACTTAAATAATGGAAGAGAAATATATAAAGAACAATGAGTAACGCAGTAATTTACATTTGCACTCACAAGGACTTTGAACCAAAGGTTAGTGCAGATACCTACCAAATATTAAACAGTAAGGATATACAGCCTTATAAGGGCTTAGACGATGAGTTTTGGAGTGAGTTCCTACACATCTTTCACGTGTACTACAACACCAAACCACCAAAGTACATTGGTTTCTGTCACTACAGAAGATACTTCAGCTTCCTGGACAATATACCAAACTTTGATGAAATCTTTAAGAATAACGATATTATAGCAGCAAACCCAATTAAATTTCAAGTCAGTTGCAGAGACCAATACGCACACTGTCACAACATCAGAGACTTGGAGATTATAGAAGATATAATAAGAACCAAGTACCCTGGTTACGTTGAAGGGATGGAGAATTTCTTAAATGGTCAATACTTCTTTTCGTGCAACCTGGTGATAATGAAACGTAAGGACTTTAGAAAGTGGGTTGAATTCGTTGATGGTGTAATGACAGAGTTTCTTAATAGAATTGGAACTGACATTAATAAACGAATAGAAGAGAATAAAGAAGACTACTTAAAAGGTGGCTATCCAAATAACACAGTTGACTACCAATATAGGTTAGGAGGTTATATTACAGAAAGACTTACCAATATCTTCTTGTTCTCCAGCTTTGAAAAGATATACACCTACGATTTAATTTTAACAGAAAACAAGTATTAAAATCGAATTTTTTAAAAGTTGCAGATATTTATTAATAGATAAATGAATTGTTCTTAGTTATTTTTTCTGAGGGTAGTATCATTTCTTTTTATTATTCTGTTTTCCGATACTACCCTCTTTGTTAAGAGTCATAATTTTTATTTAAATATTTATTTTTTATTATTATTTATCTCCTTATTGTCTGTGAAGATAGTAAGGAGTTTTTGTTTTAAGGCGTTTTAAGCGTCTCTAATCCATTTGTGGACAGTTATACCACTCACAACAAACAAACGCCTTGTAGGGCTTTAAAATAACCTCTATAGCCCTATAGTGACACCTTACCTCCAAAGCCTAAGTTAGAAATCTACATTTTGTAAAGAATTGACTAAGGGAGGGGGATTTCCAACGAAAATTTCTGTTAGTCACTCTCCCCCCTATTGTTTTTGAATTGAAAACAAAAAAAAAGATAGGTGATTAGCCTACCTTTTGTTTCGTTGTTAAATTATTCCTAACCAATGAAGTAATAACGCTATTGCTGTTAGTATTAAACCAAATATAGTGTTATACTTTATATTCCTTTTCATTCCTCTAAAATATCTATCCATTGCCTTTTACTTATTTGTCCTGGTATATCTCTTTTCAAACTCACTGCTAATGTCTATCAATTCATCATCGTTATTTCTTGGTTTCCAGAACAGACTAATGTGATTGGTGACTGTTCTATTTATAAATGTAAATGTTAACGTTTCAGTTTGGTATTTGCTATACACCTTTATTATCTGTTCACCGTTGATTCTTTCTACTGTAATTTGTTCTATCACTTCATCTACTATTTCTTTCTGGTGCTGATAGTCTGTAATCTGCAATATATATTGTGGGTCTACGTACTTTTTCTTATCAGCTATATCACCTAACAGTATCTGTAACTCTGTCTTTCTTCTTTCAAGTGAATCTACTTGTTGTTTGTATTTCTTTTCTTCTTTCTCAATCTGTGCTACTTCTCTATTATAGTCTTCATCTGTTATTCTTCCACGTGAATTTACATAAGCCTTATATAGTTTATTGAATCTTTCAGTTATATCTTTATCTATTATATTCTGAATATTATTAATTCTGTTACTCATTTCTATTATATCATTCTCTATCTTTGCTTTGTTCTCCACATCTTCATGTTTGGCTAAGAAGAATTTTATTTGTTTTGCGGCTCTCCAAACTAAATAGTCTACTATATTTAGGCTTGCACTTATAATCTTATTACTTTCATCGTCTTTGTGAACGTACTTTAAGTGGTTTCCATCGTACTTTAGCGTATAACCAGTGTTAGCGTCCTTAATCTTTCCTTTTGCAAGTGATACAACCTTTGAGACTGTTTTAGCCTTATTAACTGCTTTCTTCATGTTTTCAATGGCCTTATCTATTTCTTCTTTCTCTACTAACTTAGGGTAGACAAAGCCACTATTATTAGGTTCTCCACAATAACAGTAGTTCATTAATATCTGCCTAATTCTACTTGCCTTTGAACTCTTAAATTGTAGGTTATCCCAATAGCCTAGTTCTACACCTGCATCAAATATCTTTGTAAGGCTTAAACCATCTTCATTGTAGCTTTTGAAAATCCACTTAACTATTGGTGCTGTAGCTGGGTCTAACTTTGCTTTTCTATTAACATTGTGATAACCAAAGATAAGTTTACCAGTTACTTCGTTGTTCTCTCTCATTTCTTCTTTTTTATTCACGGCTCTCTCTGTCTTAATCTTCATTTCCATTTCTGCACCGTAAGAAAGTAACATAAGGAGTAACTTTGTTAATTCATTCTCTACTTTAGTTCCATCTTCATTAACTCTAATTGTAGTCATTTTAGTAGGGTTAAGGAATACTAGGCTTACGCCTTTTTCTAACATTTCCTTAACAACGTTTAGTACTACTTCTACACGTCTTGACAATCTATCAATGGCAAAAAAGTAAACTGATTCAATAGATGGGTTTTCAGCTATCAAAGATTTCATTTCGTTCAAAGTCTGTCTTTCATCTTCTTTCAGTTTGATTGCTGATTCCTTACCTTGAACGATTGTAATTTCATTCTCTTTGTAACCGTCCGCTATTGCGGCTGCTTTAACAGCATTTACTTGTGCTGTATAACTCTGACGCATTGAACTTACGCGACCGAAACAAATACACTTAATCATTGTCTTATCTCCTATTTTTAATTTAACTTGCTGCTGCAAAGGTAGTTGTTTTTTGGGAGATAAACAAATTTAAGGGGTAAAAATTTACGTTTTGGCTATAACTACTAAGTACTTTTTTACCCCAATATAATATAATAGGTTATTTTGTCACTTCTGAGATAGCAAAAACCCACCCTATACTCACGTACAAGGTGGGTCGTAGTGTTAACTAAAAAATACTTCTATAAAGAAGCAATGTTATTTACCCTGTAGGTACTCGATAAGTTGTTCCTTGGTCATTCCAGTGGCTTCAAGTGCTTTATCTACCTTGGTAAACTTCTTCTCAGCCTCTACACTTGCTTTGAATTCTTGAAGCTTGGGTAGAAGTTCTGTGGCACTAATAATCTGTGGCACTGTAGCACCATTTACCTTACCTCCAATCAAAGTCTTAAGAACGTCAAAACATTGGTTTCTTGCGTTCTGCTTGGCGTTTCTCTTCTCCTTTGCTGCGTTGTACTTCTGTAATTCAGAGTTAAGGAGTGTAACCAAAGCAGTTTGGTTGACAGCGGTAAATACTCTGCCGTTTACGTTTGGAAGACGGCTTTCCTTAAGGGTTCTAAGATAAGCCTTAAGAGGCTCTGGAACTGCTGCGATTTGCAGACATTGGTCAATACTGTAATTTGCCATAACGTTAATATTTAAAGATAGTTAAACAATAATCGTTGGCAAATGTACGAAATATATTTGATACTTCCAAATATTTAACTATATTTTCACTTTCGTGGCTTGATAACTTGTGTGTTGTTATATAGTGTCTTAGCTTTATCTTCAGTGTACTTGTTCACGCTTACCAATCTACCATCAATAATCCTATCACCATTATTGAGTAGTGAAGCTGCCCTATTATTAGATTTAGCCCATTGGTTTTTGGACTCGTAAGCACCTACAAGTTTACCTTCCTGGTTGTAGCTGTAGATAGGTATTTTCTTCTGTGTACTACCTTCCAAGTAGACGTTACCGTGTTCTACATTGCTACGATAGATAGCAAAGGCAATATCTTTCCTTAATTCTTCCTGGGACAATAGATAACCCTTGAATATCCATTGTTTGATTAGGTAGTTTCTGATAGTAGTTTCAGAACCTCCCAAGAATTTAGCACAGTCCTTTTTAGTATTGAACTGTTTAACAAGTTCACCCTCCTGGTTGTATAGGTAGAAAATAGGAGGTTTTTCTTCGTGGTAGTCTTTTAAAGCTTCAGCTATTTCTTTTCTTGTCTTCTCTACCAACTTATCCCAAAACTCCCAATTAATTGCGTCTGGGAAGACATCTCTAATATTATTATATATAACCATTTTTAATTGTTTATTAATAAATATAAAATAAAAACCGTTTCTCTCAATTGAAAGAAACGGAAAAAATAATATATTAAAATAATAACAAATGAATAATTAACAGAATTCGTTATTCAAGGTCTTCATCTATATCATCGTCTTTAAGTCCTTTTTCTCTTTTCTTTATATACTTCTTTACTTCGTACTTAAAGTTCTGTATTTCTGAATTGTAGTATTGTCCAATTCCTACGATTGCACCACTAAACAATAGGGCTTGACCGAGGATATATAATACACTATCAGCTACAGTACCTATTGGGTCGATAAAGAAAGCTATAAAGGTGATTATCCAACCAAGTAGGAAACAGACTGAAGCAAATATATGGCCCAACCTCTCTTTAAAAGGTAAATCACTCCATTTTAGTTTATTATTATACGGTTTCATTATTAATTGTATTTCTATATATAAATATCAAGAAAGTAAAAAGTGAGTGAAGTATCACCCACTTTTTTATATTATTCAGTAACTTCTACTACATTAGTATAAATTACCTTGTGAAATCTAACAGAGCCATCAGATAGTTCTACCCAATTCTCTTCATCTTGTTTGACCTGGTTAATCAAGTCTTGATAGGTAGGTGGTATTAAGTACTCGATGAATTGAACGTTATACTTCGCTACCTCTCCAAGTTCATTTGCTGTTAACTGTGCTACTATAAAGTTATCAACTGTAATTATTGTTTCTCTACTCATTTTTGTATAGTTTTAAAATTATTATTATCCCATATAACCTCTTATCCAATGTGAGCCGTCACTTATAAACATTTCAGTATTACCGCCAAGGTTGAAGTCAACATCGTAAGTAGTTCCTGCTCCTGGTCTTTGGAAATACGCAGTTGTAGCGGTTGTACTGTAGCAGTATATTTGTGGTCCTGATGAACTATTACATTTAACGTATATTATACGACCAACATTACTACTTGGTAATGGGAATATAATCGCTTGGGTTAAATTAGATGTAGTTACAATAAAATCATCATCTGCACCAATTGTATAAGTTCTTGAACTTGTTCTAACCACCTTAAGACGATTCAACGGAACCCAAGAAGAGCCTTGTAGTTTCATTATTCCGCTTGAACTGATATTCAGACCATAATTACCGTATCTGATATAAGCACCACTACTACCAAAATATACATTACTATTTGTACCAAAGTTGGAAGCAAAGCCATCGTAACCAAGTAATGTGAATGATTGTTTTGGTATCTGAACATTATAGATAAGCTGACATATCAGATATAACCCTCCTGTACTTTGTAAGTCACTTGTTCTAAACGTTGCTGTAGTACTTCTGTATATCTTCAATTCACCTTTAGATGTGGTTGTATAACTACCAATTGAAGATACTGAAGTAGTTGCATTAGTAATGGTGCTTACTAAACTATCATTGATGTATATTTTATACGTGTTTCTGATAGAAATTGGATTAATAAGTGAACCACTGTTATATTTTCTGAAAGTTGAATTCTGTGAAGTTAAAGGAATATAAGTACCACTTGGCACAATACCAAAGTTATTGTTAATACTCCAAGTTCCAGTAGTTGCTGTTGCACCTTCTGTAGAGCTTGATAAGTATTGTCCGTAAGACTTCGTTATCAATATATTTGAACTTGAAGACGCTGTAAAGGTAGAATAACTACCAATTGATGTAGGTGTTATTTGTGTCTTACCACCATCACCAGCCAATATAAAGCCTTGGTTACTGTCAGTAAGTGTTAATGTACCATTTACATCTGTATCGCCATTAAGTGTTATCTTCTTTTCGTCAATATTAATACCACAAGCACCTACTTGCATTAATATATTATTCGCTGTTTGCTTTATAACTGAAGATGATGTAGTTATATAAGGAGTATTTCCATAACTAAAATACGGAAAAGCAATATCTGATTCATCAGCAGAACCCCAAACATTCAAAGAGCAAGAAACATCATCACTTGATATATAAAATACTGCGTAATAGCGGTAATAGGTTCTATTATTGATAGTAATAGTGTCATTTTGTATTTTGGCACAATCTTGTATTTCAAAACCACCACTACCAGCTGGGTCACTTATTGTTGCTCCAGAACATAAATACATGTTAGAATTATACCATTTTTCATTTATTGGCTTGTAGGCACTAAAGCAATAATATCCTTTATTTAGTCTTACAATAGGAGAATATATATCGTTATAATCATCATCGGCATCGTACCACCTATCGTTTACAGCATCATAACTAGCGTAAGAATAATTGCCATCATTTAGATACCACTTATTTCTTTCAAATAAATTTTTAGATGAGTATTTTTCAATATTTTGTACACGACTTGTTAAACCATTTGAAGTTATCTGTAGATTACTAATACTTGTAGTGTGGCTATTGATAGTCGATGTGTGTCCACAGACTGTAGCGTTCAAACCATTATAATTTTGTGTTAAATTCGATATACTTGTTGTGTGACTTGTCACTGTACCGCTTAAGCTTGATATATTTGTAGTGTGACCTTGTACAGTGGAACTAATACTATTATAGTTCTGTTGTAAGGTAGATATACTGCTTGTGTGGCTCGTTACTGTTCCACTAAGATTAGATATATTTGTAGTGTGACCTTGTACAGTAGAAGTAATATTATCAGTTATTTCAAGTGTTGCTGCTGCGTCAAAGGTAACTGCGACTACCTTTTGGTCTACAACTGTAGCGTTACTTCCGTACACCAAATACACATTGAAATATATTGGTTTTGAAGTCTGAGTGTGATAAGATGTAATAAAGGAATTATTGGTATAAGATATTGTACTACCTGTTGATAGGTTATAATAGGTATTGTTGTGATTACCCTTAAATCTTATCCAATATCCACTTGTAGAAGCGTTAGTTGTAGTTACAGAACTACCACTTACGTGTGCTATCTGATATTGCAACTGAACACCTAAAGTGCCATTCTTATCTACAACAGCCTTTTCAATTATTGGAACTAACTTATAAAATTCAGCGTCTTTACCATTTGTTCCGTTTGTACCGTTAGTACCATTTGTTCCATTCGTACCATTAGTACCGTCTGTACCTACGTAAGATACTGTATAGGTCTTTGTACTATTACCATCAGAATAAGATACTATAGTTTTCGTCCAAAGATACCTACCTTTTGCTATTGAAGGAATTGAAGTATAAGTAAAGGAACTGTCTGCTGGTTGGCTATTGGTTGTTGTTACAGCGTAAGTTATTGAAGTGGCTGTTATAGTCACAGAAGTACCATTAGTACCGTTTGTACCATTGTCACCTTTATCTCCCTTATCACCCTTCAATCTTGCCCAAGTATAAGAACTATACGTATTTGGGTCTGTTGCACTATTATTTGTACAAGTACCTATATAGGTTGCACCATTGAAGTAAGAAGTACTGAAATTCTGACTACCGTTAGAACTTGTTGAATAAGCAATGTGTAAATAACTATCCTTACCATTTGTACCATTCGTACCGTTAGTACCATTTGAACCATCACTACCAACACGAGATACACTATAAGACTTGGTTGAAGTACCATTAGAATAAGATACTACAATCTTACACCAAAGATAGTTTCCTGTAGCAACTGAAGGGACTGTAGTAGATGTAAAGCTACTGTCTGCTGGTTGACTGCTTGTAGTAGTCACTGCGTAAGTAGTTGAAGTTGCAGTAATGGTAACTGAAGTACCACTATCACCTTTATCTCCCTTGTCACCTTTATCACCCTTATCTCCGTAAACACCAATTACAACTGCTGCTGTCTTTGCTGTAGTGCTATCAGTAAATGTGATAAGTTCGTAGTTCCAAAGATACTTTTGTGTTGAAGTTAAGGTTGGAAGTGCTGTGCTCCAGCCACTGCTTGTATTGGTAATACCTGTATTTGCAGTGTGGGTTCTATAATATTCAGTAACTGCACTTATACCCCTACCATTAGTACCATTTGTTCCGTTAGTACCATTAGTACCATCTTTAGAATAGTTACCAATTATAATTGGAATTGTCTTTGAAGATGAACCATCAGAAAAATGTGTTTGTTCGTAATTCCAAAGATATTTCTTAGCCTCTGTAGGTGCTACGAAAGTAGTCTGCCAACCTGTAGTAGCAGTAGTCACATTAGCACTTGATGAACTAATAAGATAGTACTCTGTAACTCCTGTAATTGATATACCATTAGTACCATTTGTACCATTAGTTCCGTTTGTACCATCGGCACCTTTAATTAAAGCCCAAGTATAAGCAGTAACATTACTACTATCTGCTGCTGTGAAGTCTACGTACTGACCTAAATACTTACCTGGTGTTTCACCATTATTTGATGTGAAGGAACTACCACCATCATTACTATATTTGATGTGTAGATAACTTGTACGTCCATCTGTACCACTTGTACCACTAATACCTTGTTCACCCTTTTCACCTTGCGCTCCCTTTACAAGCTGCCAAGTATAACTGTTAGGGTTAGTAGAATCAGCAAGTGTACTGTCAACGTAAGTACCTATATAATCTCTATTTGTAGGGTCACTTAATGAGAAATCAGTAATAGTACCTCCTGTTGTCTTATTACAATAGGCTACGTGGAAATAAGAAGATGTACCACTTGCACCATCAACACCATTAGTACCATTCAAACCATCTTTACCTGCTGCTTTAACTCCTGTATTAACGCCATTGATATACCAATAATCGTCTTGGATATAAGGTGTATAACCACTTGCGCCATCTACACCGTCTTGACCATCTGCACCCTTGATATAAGACCAACTATAATCAGAATATATAAGACTTGAATCTGAAGAGTGGGTAGTAGTACAGAAGCCAATATAAGCGTAACTACCTCCACTTGGATTCTTGGTAAAGTCTACACTACCATCTGCACTATTAGCCCAAGCTGTGTGAAGAAATGTAGTAACACCACTTTCAATATCTTCAATCAAGTCTTCAATATCATCACCTGTAGTTGTCTTAAATATACCTCTGAATTCATTAAGGTCACGGCTAATTACATTTCTTCTGTGTGTTTCAAGTGTATAGTCATTGATACCTGTATATTGAACAATAGAAGGTGCTTTAACATTCTTATCAAGGAACTGTGTATTATAGGCACTGATAATAATAGCTGCTTGTCTTGTGCTTTCATTCCTGTTACCAAGTTGAACTACGTTATCACCAGCTTTAGGTGCTGAGTTGCTATAACTATCCTTATCACTATCAGACAAGTCGATATAATGGCAATCTACAGTTTCACCATTGATAGTAGTAGAAGTTGTACCTGTGCCTACACAAAGTCTCCAATAGTAGGTATTGCTTACATTGTAGCTTACACCAGTTGCAGCGTTGAAGGTCTGACAAACAACCTGGTCATTTGTTTCAAATGTGTTGCTAATCTCCTTTTCATCTTGCTTTGACCTAAAATAACATCTGTAATTTCCATTTACAGTTTCTACCTTATCTATAATGGCGTTAGCTGGTGTGATTATTACTTGTCCCTGGGTAGCCTTGATTTCATCAATTATCAATTTAAAGAAATGTGCTGCTTTGGTAACAGTCAAATTATCTACAGTAATATCTTCAGAAAGTAATGTCTGAATAAAACCACTTGTAGCTTGTAGTTTATTAGTAGTTAACTGATTTGAAATAGTAGCGTTAGTACCACTGATTGTAGGTGCTTTAACACTATTGGTAAATGTGGCGTTCTGTCCACTAACAGAAGTACCCTTTACAGTAGTACCACTGATTGTAGGTGCTTTAACTGAACCGCTAAAGCTTGCACTTGAGCCACTGATATTAGCGTTGAACTTAACAACATTATTGAAACTTGAGTAGGTCTTACCAACTTCAAATATATTGTGTCTGTTAGAATCGTCTTCACCATCACCAATGGTAAATATCGTTTCACCACTTGTAGGTAAGTTGAACATTCCTATTGATAGTTCGTTTTCATTATAAGTCAATGTACCTGTACCAATAGCTACAGAACTCTCACCTTCAGCACTGTTAGAAGAATCCTTTGGAATAAGTGATTTATCACCGTAGGATTTCTTCCACAGTGATTCACCACCACCATCATTACTGTTAGAAATAACAGCGGAATTAAGAACGCCACTATTCATTAAGACATTGGTAACGTCCTTTTTGCTCTCCTTAATCTTGTTGTATTTAATAATTGTCTCTGCCATTATCCTTTTTCTACTATTGTTATATTAGTTACATCTTTTTCGTAGTCTATTGACTGACTATCTACTATAAATTTCTTTGATAGACCTACCCATTTGTCCTGGAGAACTGTATAAGGTTTTAAGGTATTCTCCAATTCAAGTGTTAGCCTTATTCTTGGTGTGTTGTACTGATTACACAACCTGTTTACGTACAATTCTTCTGCTGTCTGTGTTAAACTCATTGCTGAATTTGTCAAACCACTAAGGAATCGGAACACTCCATTTTCCTTATAAGCAACACTTGAATAGTTAGGGTTCTTATTGTCGTTTGTACAAACCTTAAATTCTATCTCATCAAATTCTTGCACGTGATTATTATCAATAACATTTGTATATACAGTGTCAGAATCATTTAAGTCAGCAAACGTTGGGTCACCAACAAAGGCTACTATATCGAAGTCCTTTAAAAATACCCTTGCGTGGTCGTAGTGTTCACCTTCATCATCACCACTTTTACAGCTGTGATAGTTTGGAGTGTGTGGGCTGTATATCGTAATCTTTGGCAAACCATTCATTACGTACCCTGTAGGTGTTGGTATAAGATAACCTTGCTTATCTGTTCCTATTCTCCAATTAACTGTATTAATGAATTCCAAGTTCTTAAACATTGTAGCGTCTGAACGTCTTTCACTACAGCTTGCTTCATCTCTTAGATAAGGTATATTAAATGTTGCTGACGTTTCTGTCCACCCACTACCATTCCAATATAAATCACCCCATTGAAGTTTACACTTAAGATAAGTTTGTCCTGCGTCCATTGCGTAACGTCCCTGGGCTATATCAATTTCATCTTCTGGAATTGGATAAGGGTCTTCATTGATATAATGGTAACAGTAACTACCCTTAATCAATAGATAAGAATTTGAACCACCAAATAAAGCTGGAAGTTCTGAAGAATTCGTTGTTACCCAAGGTTGATTTAATTGCTTTGAAGGGTTGTACAAACAAAGGTAATTAGACCAATTGAGTTTACTAATACCATTTGCTGCCATCCAATCATCTAAGGTGTGCGAATCAAGTGAAGACCTACCAATAATAAAGTCTATCCAACTATTAAGATAAGTGTTCTCAAGCTTTTTAACAAAGAACTTTGCTATCACTGCACCATTCATTGTCTTGGTATCTGTGTAGTTCACAGTTGAAGGGCAAGTTAAAGTATAGTTATCATTCTTATAGTACTTCACTGCTACCACATTACAGTCTGTATATTTTTCGTCCTCTGGGTCGTAAACTCTATCTATCATTATCTCCATGTTACCATCAGAACCACTTATTACTTCACCGTACATTCCATCTCCTATTGAGTGCGAAGTAGCTAAGTCTGTATCAGTTGATTTGGTAATATTAATAGCGTTCTCGTAAAGGTCTGGTATAACAGAATCAAAGGTATAGAAACTATCCTTTACTGATACCTTATTATATACATTGTCCAAACTGATTGTATTATTACCACCTCTATAACAATCACCATCTATTGCAAGTGTATCTGATAGTGTTACTGAAGTGTAGGCTGTTGAACCAATATTGTACTTGTAATAGGTGTTTTTATTGGCTCTGATACCATCCAAATCAAGTAGATATACATTTGTACCATCACCAACACAAACAAGCCCTAAGTACTGACAAATTTGCTCTAAGACTTCGTTACAACTCCAAGCAACATCATCATCAGTTTCATTATCATCTTTTTCATCGAAAAAGTTTTGTTCTGAAATATACAAATCATTTAGAATTGGAGTGCCATTTACCCTGGAGATATTACTACTAACAAATAGATTGGTATATACCTTACTCTTTGCAAATATCTTATTCAGTATTTCAATCAATGATATAACACGCTTTGGGCTTGCACTGTATTTATAATACTGTAGAATTGATAAACCATCAATACATTCCAATTGGAGTTTCTCGTGTATCTCAGTATAACCGTTATTATAAATAACTGGTGTTGCAAATCCATCCCAAATAGTTGTACCACTCTTTAGAAGCGTTACACGTGTTCCATCAGCTTCGCCACTGTACAAATCAAACTTATAATCAGACTCTCCACTTGTGATAATATTAACCGTTGCTGATTGATATTTCACAGACTTATAGATATTATCATCTGACGTGTCTTGTTCTGTAACAAATGGTGGTACACCAAGAATTATTTCCTGGGTAGTACCACTATCGTTATTTGTGATAATCTGAACCGTGTATTTATCACCTCTAAGGCTATAAAAATCTCCTGTGTATTTCATTTATCTTACCTTATTCATTTTATCATTATAGTTAGATAGTACACCGTGTAAGTCTTTACCTTTGATAACAAAGTTGACATTACCGCCATTTGCGCCACCTACTGCACCTCTATCTAGTAAGCCAAACAAGTTTCTTTGTTGACTATTATTAAGTATCATTTCGCCACTGTTAACACGTGCTAAAAGGTTGTCACCACTATAAGAACTACCTCCAATAACACCACCATTAGCGTAACCACTAAGGCTGTGAATTTGTGCTATAATGGCTGCTACTTGTGCTAAACCTGCAAGTCCAAAACCAATCCAAGCCCAAGGTCCTAAAGTTGCTGCTTGTGCTGTAGCTGTAGCGTAACCACTGATAACTGAAGCAATAGCACCTGCTATCATTCCTGCTACATCAAGTTCTGGCATCTCCAAGGCTTGACCAAGTGAACTGAAACTTGCTGCCATTTGGTCTATCAAATCTGCTGTGTTGTGAAGTGCCTTTTCAGCGTCTGTTTCAATGTGAATTTCAATAGGCTTAAGTCCAAGTGATATTAAGGTTTCATTAATACTATTAATAAGTTCTTGTGCTTTCTCTTCACCTATTAATCCCATATCAAAAGCCTCTAATACATTTCTCATCTTATCAGTAGAATCCTTAAACATCTCTGGGAGTGTCTTGATAGGTATCTGTACTTTCTCAAGGTCTTTAAGTAGTGAATTACCAAAATTAAGGTTCAACTTGGAAACGTCAATAGATTCAATCTTTCCTATTGGGTTCATCAATTGGTCTAACTCACTCTTTGCTTCTTTAATCTGTTTCTTAAGTTCATCTATAGCACTTGAATCGACCTGGAGTTTTATTTTCTTTTGTAGTTCGCTAATCAAGTTCTCGTAATATCCTACAGAGCCTTCTTGATAAGTGACCTTGTTATTACCTTTACCACCTGTCTTACCGCCTTTACCACCTTTGGTACTCTCGTTAGCCTCTTTGGTGTATCTCAACATCTTGGATTGATTGGATATTGCTACACCTTGATAAGAAATACCTTGCTTAAGTTTATCGTTGAATTCTCCTAATTCCTTGTCAGACTTTCTTTGAAGTAAGTAGTTAGCTGCGATAGCTTCACCGTATTTGTTTTGTAGTTTGTTCAATTCCTTCTGATACCCAACACCGTAGTTTGCTGTAGGATTTAAAGTACTTGCTACCTTATTAATCAAACCACCACCAACTTGTTTCTTACTATATTTCTGTTGAAGCTTTTCTTGGGCTTTAATATATTCCTTATATTCCTTATCGTATTTGGCTCTACCGTCCTTAAGGTTATTAATATCGTTTTCAACAATTCTATAGATAGCACCCTCAGTAATCTTGCGGTTCATTCCTGTACCTGCTGCTATCTCTGCTTGAAGTCCCTTAATTGTTTGATTGTAGAGTTTAACACCACCTTCAGCTTGTTTCTTGATAATATCTTTATTCTGTTGGGTAAGTTCTGAAACACGCTTTTGGTCTTCTGGATTTGTACTACCCTTCTTTTGTCTTATCTCGATAAGGTTCTGTTGGAACTGATTATTTAACCTGGCGTTCTGAACACTAAAGGATTGTGCCATGTTCCACAAATTATCCATTGCGTCAAACGCTTCTTTAGCCTTAGTCACCATATTATCCATTCCATTAAGAAATGGTGAGAAATCACCATTGGCTAAAGATTGGAAGAAACTATCAACGATTGTAGTAACACCTTGCTGAGTAGCACCAAATTCATCAGCTAATGTTTGGCTTGAATTAATGGTTTTATTAAAGGCTTCACCAGCTCCCATTGCTACGCCTAAAGCACCACTAAATTTACCAACAACACCAATCAAAGAACCCAAAGAACCATTGAAGCCTGTAGCACGTTCTATCATCTTACCCATTGATGAATCAAAGCCACTACCGACTTTTGAACCCTTCTGTTTAAGTTCCTCTACTTTTCTAATTACGTTATCAATGTTCTTATCAAACTGACCTGTCTGAAGAACAATTTCTTCTTTTAATTGATTTGCCATTGTTTTAGATTATACCTTTTTCTTTTAGTTTTTTCTCTCTTAGAAGTGCCATTGCTTTAATCTGTTCTACATCATCTGAAGTAAGTGGTTTAGATACTGTAGGCTGTTTTTCGTCTGTTTGTTCCCAAGCAAATTTAATAATATCTGTTGGTTTTAGTTTCTTCGTACTATTTGATTGTGCTGTTATATAAGAAATAAGTCTTGCTTGTTCCCAACTATCCTTTTGCCTCAAGTGTAAGGAGTCACAAATAATTGAAAGTTCGTAAGGCTTCATCTTATCAAGGAAGTATTCTACAGAACAAATATTTGATTGTACACAAACTAACTTGAATAAATCAGTATAAGATACTATTTCTTCCTGGTCGTTTTTACGGTCTTTTTTTTTGTTAACTTACTTTCTATCTCAGACTGCTTAATAAGCCAATCAGTGAATTCCTGGAGGGCTGTAGGATTATCGTCCAACCAATTTATAAAATCATCGTAGGTAAGTTCTAATGTGGTATCACTTGCTATAATAACACAATAGAAATACATTATTGACTCTGTGATTGTAGTTGGATTGAAAGCTTTACCCATTGCTTGCTCGTAAGCAATAAGGCTTCTAAAAGTTCTCTTTAAATTAATTGATTTGTTGTTAATTATAATTTCCATAATATTGATACTTTAATAATAAATATTTTGTTATTTAAAAAAATAAAAGGTAGAAGAAAAATATTCCTCTACCTTTATTAATTACTTAAATTCTTTATTAAGAATTTGTACTGTCTTCACCCTTTGTAAGTGCTCCGTGTCCATTGAAGGTTACACTATAAGTAGCAACTGCTCCATTGTCTGCTGTCAAATCAATTGAAGATACAGTTACCTTACCGTAATACAAGTCACCTGCACTTGTCCAACCACCTGAAGGTATTCTGTGACCATCACTATCTGCTGAAGTTGCTGCACTGAAATTATCAACTGAAGCAAAAGTCAAATCAAGAATAGTTTTATTCAACATTGCGTCTACCAACTTGGTGTAGTCACCTACAACAAACAAGTTATCACTTGATACAGTCCAAGAAACCTTACCTGGAATAGTGTTAGCAAAACCTGCGCTATCTTTGCAAGATACATCAATATCATCGCTTGAAATATTAACCTTACAAGATGTTGCGCAAGCAAGTGTGTGACCGCTTAAGAACACTTGTATTTGTTCGCCCATTATTGCACTCATAGTACTATAGTTTTTAATAATTAATTATTTACGATTATTTCATTTATTTTTGCCGAAAATTGAAGTTGCTGAATATAAGCGTCTTCTATAAATTCCTCTGTCACATTATCCAATAGAATACTAAGGAAATATCCATCTCTGTAGTTTTCAAGTATCGCTCTTATTCTCTCTGCTATATTAACAGTTTGGAAATAATTGTTTGCTGCTACTACAACACTAATTGTAACTGTGTCGTTTACCAAGAAATCCTTAGAGTAATTGCCACTAACAGACTCCTTTGTAAAGATAACAAAAGGATAAGTAACACTTTCTTCAGCAACCAATGGATATATTTTGTTATCTACCATTGAAGTAAGTCCACTGTCTGAACTTAGTAATTGATAGATGTGCTTATTAACTGATATTGCTGTTTCTCTCATTTGTAAAATTTATCCCTTGCTCTCATTATTGCGTCTTCCAAGTTTTTCTGTAGTGAACTTTGAACCTGGGACTTAGTTGACTGTACAGCAGTCGTAAAGAAGGTGTGTGCTATAGAACCTGTTGAGTGGGCTTTTCTGCCTCTCTTAATACCTTGATGTGAGTTTCCTGTAGTTTCACGTTTACCCTTAGAAGCTTCCATCATCTTTAGTATTGGGTTCCAATTCTTATCCTTATCTCTGTGGATAATTTCAGCACGTCCACCACTTCCATCTTTAAACACCTTTACAGCAATTGCTTTCTTAAATGGTGCTGCACTATAAACACTACCGTAACTATTTTTAAAAGATACTTCTTTGTTTACATCAAGCTTCTGTCCATTCTTAAAGGTTATTGCCTTAAGGTTCTGTGTAGCTTGCTTCTTGATAATATTTAACGACTTTCTTAAACCACTCTTCAAGGCTGTCTTTAATTTACTTCCTTTGATATTCTCCAAGAAAAATGTGAAACCACCATCTTTAAGAATCATCTGTAGGTTAGCCATTGTATTAGTCGTTTATTAATTCAGTTATTATTAGTTTGTCGTTTCTTACTTTAATCCTGTCGTCAATAGTAATAATACGATAACGTTTATTATTATATTCAACCTGGTCGTATTCAGTGACTGGTACGTAACTTCTAACTGTGAAAGTCTTTTGGTAACTATAGAAGATTTCATTATTCTCATTGCTTCTATTACCGCTTGTGTGTTCAACCCTTGCACGTGTAGTGTACGTCAACGTGTAAGTTTGTACCTTTTCACCGTACTCATTGACCTGGGAACTTGGTGAATATATTTTGATTACTTCGTTTAGTAGCCCTGCTCTTTTCATTGTCTTCTAAAGGTTAACCGTTGTTATTTTCATCTAAATGTTCTTGAAGACATTCTTTAACTGCAAGGTCTTCACCTCTGTAATTCCTATATAGGTCTATCAAATACTGATAACTATAAGGTACGTTGGCACTCTGTGCAAAAGCAACACTCTCCCTGTTAGCGTAAAAGTTAGCAATTAACAATAACATTGCTTGAGTTAATGGTGACGGAATTTCACCGTCACCATCTTCAAGTTTAGTCAATTTAGTATCAATATTTTGCTCAACAACTTTTTCGGCTACTTCCTCTAAAGAAACTAAATATTCATCATCATCGTGGAAATTAGAATCTATATTGAGGTGCTTCTTTATCTGATATAATTGTATATACATTATTGATACTTATTTTAGTAATGTTATTAATTAAGCCAATTCACCAGCTACAAAAGCAGTAGGTCTAAGAATCTTAGCATCGAAGTAAGCGTTAACCACAAGTCTAATCTGTCCACTTCTTGCGAGTGTGTAAGGGTCAACAGTCAAATCAATAGCACCCCACTGACCGATTGCAAGGTTACTGAAGTCACCGTAAAGATACTTCTTACCTTGAACGTGTGAAGTATTGATAGCCTTTGTTCCATCTACTTCGCCATTCTCGAATACAAGCTGAGTTGACTTGCTTGACTTAGCCATTGCTCTAAGTGCTGCTTTAGCCTTGTTTGACATCACGTAAACACAGTTACCGTTGATATTAGCGTCCTCAATATCTGCCTCAAGTTCACAAATACCACTGAAAGCACTTACTGAAGTTGCACTGATTGCGTCAAACATTCCCTGTGGCTCTGTAGTAGTTCCACTACCTGCACCAAGAATAGTTGCTTCCAACTTGCTATTGATAGCCTTTACAAGGTCTTCTCTGATAAGCTGCTCTGCTGCAAGTGAATCCTGGGCAATGAACTGCTTAGAAAGGTCAATGTAAGCTGTCAATCTCTTTGGCTGAAGAGTTACGTGTGAGAAAGTAGGGTCACCACTTGCTGCGTCAGCAACCTCACCAGCCCAACCAACGTTAGTAGCTGACATTATAGGAACCTGTACATCACCAACCAAGTTAGTAAGATACTTAGCACCTGCCTCTACAAGAACGTTTTTTGCTCTCAATGGCTCTAAAATGTTAGTAAATTCTGTTTCAATTACGTCATCGTGCTCTGAAGCTACAGTAATTGTACGACTCTCAAGTGGCAACTGAATCTGACCACCAAAAGAAAGACCACTCTTTCTCATTTCCTCAGCGCCTGCGTTAGCAACTGCCTTTGTTACTTCATCCATTGAACGATTGTTTGCTACGTCACGGATTGCTTTAATAAGTCTAAATTCTTTGTTCATTTTTCTAATCTGATTAGAACGATTATTATTATTTTCAATTTCTTTTGTGTCTTCTGATACTTCATCATCATCTTCACTAGCTTCATCTTCATTATCTGGCTTTGATTCATTACCATCTAATTCTTTTTCCTCTAGTTCATCTTCTTGTTTGGTATCTTCTGACTTTGTTTCTTCATCTACCTTTTCATCTTCGTCTAATGACTTGATTTCTTCTTTGATAGAGTTTAGTTCCTTTTCTTCATCTTCAGTTAAATCTCTTAGTTCTTTCTTAGCTGTGTCAATGATAGAAAAGGCACGGTCTTTTAATTCGTCTTTTCTCATATCGTCATTTTATTATAAATATCAGTTAAAACTAAAAAATTTACAAATTTTCTATCTCATTTTTAAGTGTATCAAGTTTTTCATCAATAGTATTGATTTCATCTAACTTTCTCTTAGAACAAGCAGTAGCTAAATACGCTGGTTCAAACACTGGGGACACGTCAAACAATCTATCAATCTTATTGATTTCCCTTCTTAATACACCATCACTATCTCTATACCATCTGTCACCACCATCAGCTATAGTAAAGGCAAAACTTGATGTAGTAATTTCTCCCCTGGACAAATAACTAAGTAGTTCATCACCTAACTGTGTTTTAGGTGCTTCAAAACGATAGTGTAGACCATCACTTTCTAAAGATAAAGACAAAGAACCCTTACCGTATCTT
>Ga0247610_10001471_pt1 | contig 29229 bp, 8 predicted proteins | sample 174DNAGHGhighgp2_FD_193483 | JGI IMG/M metagenome (GOLD analysis project Ga0247610, IMG submission 193483) | Sheep rumen microbial communities from Palmerston North, Manawatu-Wanganui, New Zealand - 1742 DNA GHGhigh gp2 | ecosystem: Host-associated > Mammals > Digestive system > Stomach > Rumen ...
TACATCTACTTTCTGAACCACTTCGTCATCGGAACGGGCACGTCGGTGACAGGGCTCGCGGACGACTATGCGCTCTATGTCAGCCATGACGAAAACGGGAACTACTCGGCCATGGCGGAGAGCTGCCATTTGTTCGCCGAACGTGTCATCGACTTCGGGAGCGATGGAGGAATCTACGACTTAGAGCTCGACTGGAAGGCGTCGGGGACCACGCCCAACTTCTACCAGAGCGGCGGTCTGAAAGTCTTCCTGCGCGACACTTCCGACATGATGCCCGAAGGCGCTCCCGCGTATGCCAACGAGCATCTGGACTATGCCCTGTATGACAACTCGTGGCGGCACGGGCACGTGAACTTGGGCTATGTCTCCGGAGTGAAGACGCTGCAGTTCTACACTTGGGGGTACAACGCCTCACAGTCGTTGCAGGTGCCGGCGGCGGTGGATAACATTTCCATCTATCCTACGGTGTGCGTAGCGCCGTTTTTCACTATCTCGTTTGGCACATCGGCGGTGACCTTTCAATGGCAGGGCTCGCCCACGGACACTTTCTTGGTGGTCTATCGGCCCGAGTCCGGGACCTATTCCGACAATGTCTATGACACGGTCACGGGCAGCTCCTACGCGGTCACGGGGATGATGCCGAACACCGCCTACGTGGCTTGGATGGCCCGGATCTGCAACGGCCAAGCCTCCGCCTTGTCGGAGCCGAACCATTTCGTCACACCGTGCATGACCTATCCTACACCATTCGTGGAGACATTCACCACGGACGCCAACTGCTGGTCGTGGGACAACAACTTCTTTACCTACAACCAAAGCGGCTACATATACACATCGGCATATAGCCAGTACAACCCGATTTTGGCTGTCTCGCCGGTGATTGACGCCTCCGGGTTGCAGCACCCTTACCTGCGGTTCTCCCACTATCAGCCTGAGTTCCAGGGCAACCGGAAAAGTGTGGCTGTCTATTACCGTGATGACGAGCAGGATTCTTGGCACAAGTTGGGAACTTACGGGACACCCACCTCGAATTGGGTGACGGATTCATTGCCGCTGCCGTCCAACTCCCCCACACTCCAGATTGCTTTCGAAGGAGTGGGCAGTGCCTACAACACCCGTGCCCAGTTCGACAACATCAGTGTCTATGACGGGCCTTCCTGTCCGGTGGTCTCGGAGGTGGTAAGTGCGGGTACGGACGCCAACGGTGACGTGCTCCTCTCTTGGATCGGCTTACCCGGCTACAGCTACGATGTACGCTACAAGAAAGCTTCCGACACGGCATGGACCCTATACGGCGGGGTGATAACAGAGCAGGCGACCTTGTCTGGTCTGGAGTCGCTGACCTCTTATATCGTGGAGGTCGCCACCCTTTGCGACACCACGGAAGCGTATTACATACAGGGAACGTTCACCACCCCGCTCCTTCCGGTGAACCTTCCCTACACCACCGATTTCTCGCCGACTTCCGACCGGAAGTGGGCGTTGGACAACGGCACCTGCGCCAGCTACTGGATGATGGGCTCGCCCGGGACCGGCAACTGGAACAACGCGCTGTTTGTCACCCAGGACGGCGTGACGGCGGGCTACAGCAGCAACTCCTACTCCACGGCCTGTGCCTACAAGACCTTCAACATGGACGAAGGGCCTTCGGTCTATCTGGAGTTCGACGTGCAGGTGGGCGGCGAGTCCACCAACAACTACTTGAAGGTCTTCTGGGTGCCCGACAGTTTGGAATTTCCGGGCTCTGTCTCTACGCCGCAATACATCTCACTGACCTACACGGACGGAGCCTTGGACTTTGCCGACTATGTTGGACAGACAGGCAGCCCGACCTACAACTATAAGCTGAATCTCACCAACGGAAACATTCTCCATGTGAATATGGAGTTGCCGAACGTGAACCCTTCGGGGGCTGCCAAGTTGGTGTTCTGCTGGAGAAACTCCATCTCCACCGGCGTTCAGCCCGGGGCTATTATCTCAAATGTACATCTGTGGCAACCAAGTTGTTATACGGTCTATGACCTCAACGTTCCCACCACTTTTTTAGACACGGCGTTGGTGGAATGGGGCTCTTATTCCTCCACGGCCTCCTACCTTTTGCAATACAAGCCGCAGACGATGGCCTGGACAGCCCCGGGGGTCGTCAGCATGGTGGTTGCGGGCACGGACACGGTGCTGACGGGGCTACTCTCCCAGACGCCCTACGACCTCCGCGTGGCCATGCTATGCGAGGCCGACACGGCGGAGTGGCAATCCATCAGTTTCATGTCGGGCTGCGATGTCGTTAACGTGACCGATGCGGCACCTTTCTTGGAGACCTTCTCGGTAGATCCGGAATGTTGGAAAAAGTCGATAAACCCGTGGCATGAGTGGTTTTACGTGGTCAGCGGGAAGTTCACGCATACACATGTGTATCCGGGTGCGGACTCCTGTGCGCTGGTAACGCCGGTGTTCGACATTTCGGGACTCACCCGCCCATACCTCTCCCTTGACCATTACCAAAGTGCGTCCGTAACTGCCGATCACTTAGGTATTTACTACCGTACCAGCGCGTTGGACGGCTGGCATCCGTGGGCGTTGTTCACGCAGACTATCGCCACGGCACACAAGGATTCGCTGCCGTTGCCGCAGCAGTCGGGACTCATCCAGCTCGCCTTCTTCAGCTTTAATGTGCCGCCCGGCGGAAGCAGCGTCCTCATCGACAATGTCGCGCTCTTCAGCGGCCCGGAATGCCCGCCGGTCTATTATGTGGAGGCCGACGGCGTCACGGCCGACTCAGCCACCATCACCTGGTTAGGCTTTTCCGAAAACGGTTATGTTATCCGTTACCGCCATTTGCCCGACACCACCTGGATTTTCTACGACACCACGTACGAGACCTATTACATTTTCGATAATCTTCAGGACAGCAAGAACTACCAGGTGCAGGTCTCGTCCGTCTGCTCGGGCTCGGCTTACAAGTCGGTGATATTCTCCACGCCGTTGGGCATCGAGGAGATTCCCTATTACACGGATTTCTCGCCCTTGGAAGACCGGGGTTGGAAACTCAACAACGGAAGCTGCAACAACTATTGGATGATCGGCCAGGTGAATGCCACCGCAGATGCCGAATATGCGCTGTTTATCACGAATGATGGTTCCACTCCGGGATATGGCGGCAACTGGAGCTGGTCCACGGTAAGTGCTGAAAAGCTGTTCCGCATCGGCACCAATCCGGAAATCACCATCGACTTCGACATCAAGATTGGCGGGGAGAACTATCTGGACTACCTCAAGCTTTTCTTTGCGCCGGAATCGGCGGAGTATGAACCCATGTTTACCCATGGCACTAATCCGGGCTACATGTGGTATCATTGGCCCAACGGTTATTCGTATGACTACAATTTCATTGATTACAAACCCTTTACCTCCTATCAAGAGTATCCCCACCTATTCAACCTCACCAACGGCAATGTCGTGCATGTTTCCGCCACCATGGCGAACCCGAATCAGAGCCCGGATTCCAACTCGACGGCTAAGGTAGTGTTTGTGTGGACGAATGATTCGAATGGAGGAGCCCAGCCGGGGGCCGTCATCTACAACGTCTTTGTCCACACCAACAACTGCGACCCTGTGGACAATCTGGCGGTCACGGAGCTGCATCCCACATCAGCAACGGTAGCATGGACAGCAGGCAATGTCGAGACTTCCTGGAACATCGACTACAAGGTGGGCAGTGACGCCACGTGGATTTCGAACGCGGTGACCAGCACCACCCACACGTTGACGGGGCTGCTTCCCGAAACGGAATACACGGTGCGTGTGCAGGCCGACTGCGGTGACGGGGAGACTTCCACCTACAAAATGCTAACGTTTGTCACCCCCTCCTGCGAGACGATCGACCAATGTGAATACACGCTCATTCTGACCGACACCTGGGGTGACGGTTGGAGCGGCGGCCGCATGTATGTCTTCCAAAACGGGGTGAAGATCATGGACACGGCGGCGATAAGCCATCCTGTTCAGCACGTGATGTCCTACGACACGGTCTCTTTGAGTCTCTGTCATGGGGCAGACATCCGGTTAGTCTGGGACAACGGCAGCATGTTCAACGAGTGCGGCATCATCTTCCAAGATCCCGACGGCGCCACGCTGTATCAGATCAGCCAGCTGTTCTACGCCTATCCCGACACCACCCTTTACGCTTTCACTGCCGACTGTCCGGTGATCGAGCCGGTTGTGGTCACGGATTCGGTGTCGCAGGTGGGGACAAACACAGCCATTTTCCACGGCCACATTGCCGACCCGGGCAACCGTCCCATCGTCAACCAAGGGTTCGAGTGGCGTATGTCGGGTTCCACCGTTTATCAGTCTGCGAACTTGACCGCCTCCCCGATGGTTTTCACAGCGTCAGGTTTGCAGCACTCCACGGAGTATGTTTTCCGGGCGTTCGCGGCCACGGACACCGCCGTTTATTACGGTGCCGATATCACCTTCAACACGGAGCAGGGCCCTTGTCCCGCCCCCACCGACCTGCACGTAATCGACTCGGCGGACTACAGCATCGCCATCGCGTGGACGGAGACCGGCGACGCGGAGCAGTGGCGAGTCCTGTACCGCGCCTCTAACGGTCAGATGAGCTCCGACATCGCCTACGCACCCTCCTACCTCATCACCGGGTTGCAACCGGGCACCGAATACCAAATCCAGGTACAATCGGTCTGCGGGCTCCAGTCCAGCGACTGGACGCCTGCCATGACAGCCTCCACGACCACAGGGCTGCACGACTTTGACCGGTACGTGCGGGTTTACCCGAATCCGGCGGGCGACGTAATCAATGTAGAATGTACACTGAACAATGTACAATTATCAGGGAAAATCGAGGTGGTGGATGTTTACGGAAAGGTGATCGACGCTGTTGTAGAGACGCGCCATGGCACGTCTCTACCAATCCGAATCAACGTCTCGTCCCTCTCCGCCGGCATGTATTTCGTACGGGTGACGACGGAAGAGGGGGTGGTGACGAAGGCGTTCGTGAAGAGATAAGACGTGGAGACGTGGAGACGTGAGACGTTAGAGTCAACACATTAGACGTTAACATACTGTCTTCGGGCATATAGACAGTCCACAGTTGTGGGGCTGCGGTTCGTTGCAGCCTCTTCATCCTTATTTTTATCAACAATAGCATGTTTACAACCACTTATAAATTGAGCAGTTACGGTTTTATGAACAGTGAAAGAATGACTGTTGAAACAAAAAAACAGGAGGAAATATTATTCCTAAAATATAAATTGCTTAATTTTGCAGCGGGTATTTTCTTTTTGTCAAAGTAGCACGTTCACATCTGCGTTCCGAATGTTCTGGATGATGCCCCCCGTTCTGAGAAGTCTAATTTAAAAATCAAATAGTTATGAAAAAACATCTATTCTTTTTGTTTGCCGCGCTGACGCTGCTCACTGCGCCGGGCGCGATGAGGGCACAAACCACTGTGACCATCGGTAATGAAAGCTCCACGAACAGTGCGTATGTTATGCCTGTCAACATGTATTACAACTACTCGCTGACACAGCAGATTTACAGGGCCAATGAGATCAATATGCCCGATGGGGGCACCATCACCTCCATCAGCTTCGAATACTTGTACTCCGAGGCATTCTCCTTAAACGGCATCAAAGTGTTTATGAAAAACACGACGAAAGAAAGCTTTACGAACAACAACGATTGGGTGGAGGTGAGTGCGAGCGACAAGGTTTTCGAGGGCACCTTTTCCGCCTCGGGTGCAGGCTGGGTGACCCTCACCTTGAACACGCCATTCCATTACGACGGCACGAGCAATCTCCTGGTCTGCTTCTACGACCCCACCAACGGGTATCCCGGCAGCAGCTACAAATTCCGGACCACTTCCACGACCTCTGACTATCCAGGTCAGTATCTCGCTTTGACATGCAACAGCGACAGCTACGTCCCGGATCCGGACGATCTCTACTCTTATTCCGGCGCCAAGGGTCTTCAAACTATTCGCAACAACATCCGTTTGACCATCAACCCCGACATCACCGAGGTTTACGTCAACGATTTCACTCTTCCTGCCTGGGGAGAGCACCCCGACTACTCCTGGAGCATACCCTCCGGCGTGAACTACTACATTGACAATAGCTCGAGTCAGTGGAAAGATGCAACCACCTCCGGCAACATCTTCTCAGGGAACGTATTCAACCAGGAGGGCCACAACTATGTTCTGACCCTCAAATTCAACAGTATATACGGCTGGCACATTTCTTCCAATGCGACGGTCTATCTGAACGGCGTTACGAACTTAATTGCCTCGACCACCCTTGACGCCGGCGGACACTTTATCGCCCAAACCATCCCTTTCTTAATGGTTCCGGGCCATGTCGTGACCATCGGTGAGGGGACAAGCTCGTCCGCCGAGACTCCCTATGCCTCTATGTGGAATTACTCCGTCACGGAACAAATCTATACTGCCAACGAGATCGGCGTTCCTAACGGCGGGACTATCTCATCCATCCGGTTCCAACGGCAATCGGCTTTCCTTGAAACAAACCATATTACCGTATATATGAAGAATGTGTCCCGCAGTTCGTTCGCAGACTTATCCGACCCCGAGACACTTCTCCCCACCGACATAGTGTACGAGGGTGATTATACTTTTACACAAGGATGGAGCAACATCGACCTTGATCTCCCATTCCAGTATGACGGTTCCAGGAATCTGATGGTCGCCATACACGAGGACACACCGGGGCATGGCAGCTCCGATCTTTTCTACTATTCAGACGTTCCCAACAGCGTTTTCAGGCTTCTAAGTGACTCTGGAGATCCCGACCCATACAACATTGCCTCCTCCTCGGCCAGCAAATACATCGGTCAGCGCCGTGCCAACATCCAAATCGTGTTCGCCGAGCCTTCCGTGACCGCCAACGACGGGGGCGCCACAAACGACTACGTGCCGGTTTACGGCTATTACACCGATGCCTATCTGAAGGCCGAATTTGTGACCCCCGCCTCCTCGCTTTCGGAAATCCCCAACAATGGCCTTATCACCGGTATGACATTTTACGCCTCCAATCCCCCCGCCGATTCATGGGGATCAGCCTCTTTCAAGGTCTTCCTTAAAGAGGTGAATTCCACCACCCTCAGCAGCTTCACCGGCTATGACGATGCGACTGTCGTTTATGAGGGCGCTCTCCATGTCGTGGGCGACAAAATGAAAATCAATTTCACCACCCCCTACGAATACCACGGAGGCAACTTGCTCGTCGGGGTGTACAACATGGTGGAAGGCACCTTCAAGAGTTGTTCTTGGCAAGGTGTGGCGGCCACCGGAGCCTCCATACAGGGTTACAGCTACAATTCGTTGGACGGAATCACTGCTACCCAACGGAACTTCCTGCCCAAGACTACTTTCTCTTATCAACGAGCCCCCGTACAAATCGGCGACGGCACTGCCACCAACACCCACCTGCCGAGCTATTCATATTATAGATATGGCCTATCTGAACAGATTTACACGGTGGACGAGATTGGCTCGGCGGGGACGATCCAAAGCGTGTCGTTCTATAACGCGGGCAACACCGAAACCCGCAGTTACGACGTGTACCTTGCGCTCACTTCCAAACAGAATTTTGAAAGTATCAGCGACTGGGAGCACGTGACCGCCTCCGACCTCGTATTCAGCGGCGACGTGGTGATGACCTCCGGCGAGTGGACTACCATCGAGCTCTCCACCCCATTCGCCTATGACGGCATCAGCAACCTCCTGCTTGTGATGGATGACAACACAGGGAGTTACACCTCTTCTCCACACATGGCCTGCCGAGTCTTCGATGCCCCAGGCCAAGCCTTGTACGACTATGACGACAACACCAACTTCGATCCGTCCACAATCACCACCACAGGCACAATGCCGGATGTGAAGAATCAGATCAAACTGGACATCGAGCCGTTTGTCTGTACCACACCCTCGGATCTGGCTGTTTCGGACATCACCGCCACTTCAGCAACGGTAAGTTGGTCCATGCTTAACAGCTACGAGTGGACCGTCAGGTACAGTACAGACCCCACCTTCGCCACCTACGAGACCGAGTGGGCCATCTCCAGTACCTGGCCACTGACGAATCTCACCCCCGAGACCACCTACTACGTGCAAGTGGAAGGCTACTGCTTCGCCATTGGAAGCAGCATGTGGAGTGATGTGGTGAGCTTCACTACTCCGGCCGGCTACTCTGACGGTGACATCATCGACTTCGAGCCGGGCAACTTCAGCCAGTACCCGTTTGACAATGATGTTTCCTACCCGTGGATTATCGTGGATGCCTCTAACGGCTGCGACAATGGCAGCGTCTACTGCATGAAGAGCGGCAACGCGGGGGAGTCCTCCTCTACCTCCACCATCGAAGCCACCCATGACTTCACCTCCGACGGTTACATCACCTTCGATGCCAAGTGCATGGGCGAGGGGCAGGACTATGACATCTGCGAATTCTACATCGACGGGGAGCTGCAGTTTTCCCACGATGAAGACATCAGCGGTTGGCAACCCTACGTTTTCATGGTCTCCCCTGGCACCCACACTTTTACGTGGTCCTACTCCAAGGACTTCAGTGTTGACCCCGATGGCGACGGTTTCTTTGTCGATAACATCGTATTCGGTGTCGGCACGCCGTGCGTCCCGCCGACCGTTCTCACCGTGGCTTCCACCACAAGTTCCGCCGAGGTGAGTTGGAATGGGGCCAGCGAAAGTTTCAACGTGCGCTTTAGGAGAACCGGTTACTCCACTTGGGCGAATACGCAAACCATCCCCACCAATAGTTTCACGTTCACCTCAATCGCCCCTGGAGACTATGACATTCAAGTGGCCGCATCCTGCGACCCCAGCAACTGGATCTCCACCTCTTTCTCCGTCATGGAAGTATTCTCCACCGCCAACTGGTACGGCTACGCATCCCTTCCCTTAGACGGGGAAGACTGGGAGGACAAGTTCATCAGCTTCTCCATGCAGGATCCCGCCACCGTTGCAGCAGCCACGACCAACACGACTCCCTACACATGTGCCGCCACCTACGCCAACGGCTACGTATGGAGAATCGACTATAACACCGGTGATCTGACCAGGGCCGCGTTAGACAACACGAACAAGACCATCTCCGCCTTTGAAACGATTTCTACTGGTTTTGAAACGTATTATGTCCCTTCCCTGTCTTACAACCCCGTAGATGGGAGAATGTATTATATCAATGACCCTCGAGAGTTGCGTTCCTTTGACCCGGCAGACCCGGTCGGTACCCTCACCACAATCGGTTTCACGGACTACTTATATACGCCTCTCGCCATTAACCGCTATGGTCAAGCTTACGGTTTCCGATATGAATCGAATGAACTCTATCAGATTGACTTGAGTGATGCTTCCACCACACTGATTGGCACCACAAACACCTATGTGGAAAATCCGCAAGCCATGGCCTTTGATATGCAGACCGATGAGTTGTTCTTTGCGCACCACTATGGAATTTCAGATGTCGGATTATACAAGGTTGATCCCTCCACGGCCCATGTCTGCTTCATCGGACAGATCGGCGGTGGCAACGGCACGATCCTTACCGCCCTGTTCTCGGGCGACAACTACGAGGTCGCCTGTCCTGCACCATCAGCCCTCACCGTCTCCAATATCGGTTCCGTCGGTGCAGGCGTGAGCTGGGAGCAGTCCGGCGACAGCGACCACTGGATTGTCCAGTGCAGTGCGAACTCCGATTTCTCCACTGCTTCCGAAGTGTCCGTGGGCTCTCCATACTGGTATATTTATAGTCTCAACCCCAACACCACCTACTATGTGCGGGTTGCCAACGACTGCGGTTCTGACGGCATTAGTTCCTGGAGCAACACGGTGACCTTCACCACCACGGAGTCGCCGTGCCTCGCACCCACGAACCTCACCGTCTCCAACGTCAGCTATAACGGTGCTGACTTGACTTGGGACCAGCCCGGTGATGGCTATGAATGGCTGATTGAGTATAGCATAAACCCGGAATTCTCCTCATCTTCCTTTGAATCCTCGTTTGACCCCTATTTGTCGCTAACCGGGCTCGACCCCATCACCACCTACTATGTGCGGGTCGCCAACAACTGCGGCACCATGGGCAACAGCGATTGGGTAACGACGAGTTTCACCACAACAGGAGGCATCATCATCGTTTCTGACATCATCGACTTCGAGCCCGGCGACTTCAGCCAGTACCCCTTCGACAACAGCTCCACCTACCCGTGGATTATCGCGGATGCCTCCAACGGCTGCGACAACGGCAGCACTTACTGTATGATGAGCGGCAACGCCGGAGTGCAGAGTTCGACTTCCACCATCGAGGCGACCTATGACTACCCCGACGCCGGCTACATCACCTTCGATGCCAAGTGCATGGGTGAGGGAACGAACTGGGATGTATGTAAGTTCTTCATTGACGGAGTGCTGCAGTTCTCTTACGGGGAGTATATGGCTGGCTGGAACCACTATTCGTACATCGTGCCCGCGGGCACCCACACCTTCACATGGTCCTACACCAAGGACAGCAGCGAGGATCCCGATGGCGACGGTTTCTTTGTCGATAACATCGAGTTCGGTATCGGCATGCCGTGTCTCACCCCACCGATCGACCTCACCGCCTACAACATCACAGACAACAGTGTTGACGTGAGCTGGACGGGATCCGGTGAAGCATACACGGTGAAATACAGGCCTGTCCTTCTCTTCGACGACTTCGAGAACGGTCTCAGCCAGTGGACCCAAATTGATGCCGACGGCGACGGCAATGGGTGGTTGCTGGGCAGCGACCTCTCAGACGATTATTTCACTCACAGCGGAACAGATCTGGTTCTTTCCAAAAGTTACGACAATACCGCAGGAGTAGCGCTCACTCCCGACAATTACCTGGTTTCTCCCCAATTCTCCTTGGGTGGCATTGTGGAGTTCTGGGCAAAACCAAGGGACTCAAGTTGGTTATCTGAGCATTTCAGCATCGCCGTCTCGACGACGGGCAACACTAACCCTGCCGACTTCCACACCGTCACTGGTGCCGAATGGACGTTTTCAGCAGGCGACTGGCAGAAATTCGTCGTTGACCTGAGCGCCTATGCCGGCGAGCAGGGTTACGTGGCCCTCCGCCACCACGACTGCACCGACCAATACTATCTTGATGTCGATGACTTCATCATCTACGCTCCAGGAGAATGGCAGACCATCGCCACCACCAGCGAAAACACCGTCATTACCGGTCTGGATCCTGAGACCAGCTACATGTTCCAAGTGCAGAGCGACTGCGGCAGCGACGGAACAAGCGAATGGAGCGAGCTGATGAGCTTCACCACCACGAACGTCACCTGCCTCGCACCCACGAACCTCATCGTCACCAACGTGACCGAGAATACCGCCTCCCTGAGCTGGACGGGTCCCTCCGACGGTATTGAGTGGGATCTCTGGTACAGCACTACCTCCGACTTCGCAACCTTCGGCCACGAAATCGTGGATGCCACCACTTGGACGCTGGAGGGACTCACCGCCGGCACCACCTACTACGCACGCGTCCGCACGTTCTGCGGCACCATGGGCAACAGCGAATGGAGCAACACCGTGACCTTCACCACCACGAGCAACTCTGAACCCGAACCCCTCGTGGAGATTGGCGAGGGCACCAGCACCAATGGCCTTGTGCCGGTCTACACCTTGTACAACTATTCCCTTACGCAGCAGATTTACACGGCGGAGGAGATCGGACAGGCAGGTAACATCTACAGTGTGGCTTTCTATAACACTTCCACAAGTGGTGCTCTCGTACGCAACATTGACATCTATATGCTCCACTCAAACAAGACTGCTTTCTCGAATAACTCCGACTGGGAGCCTGTGACTGCCGCCGACCGCGTGTTTAGCGGAAATGTGATTCTCGAGAATAACAATTGGATTACCATAGATTTCCCCTCCCCGTTCGCCTACAACGGCATAGACAATCTCATCCTCATCGTGAATGACAAAACGGGGACGTGGCAAAGCACCCGGTATTTCCGAGTGTTTGACGCTCCGAGCCAGGCCATCTACGTATATAATGACGATACAAACTACGACCCATTCAATCCTCCCACAGGTCTCGGCCACGTGTTGGATGTGAAGAACCAGATTCAGCTGGGCTTCGCACCGATTCTCTGCCACAAACCCTCCGTTCATATTAATGAGGTCGGACTTGATTACGCGACCATCAGCTGGACCGAGAACGGCGATGCCACAGCCTGGGACATCTGCCTCGACGGCGACGAGGCTAACGCCATCACAGTGACTACACCCTCCTACACGTTCACGGGTCTTGATTTCAACTCCTCCCACACTGTATGGGTGCGGGCCAACTGCGGCGGCAGCGACGGCGTGAGTGTGTGGGTTGAGAAGTCCTTCACCACCTACTCGTGCGACGTGGAGTATCTCACCGCTACGGGAATAGTCTCCGGAGAGGCTAACATAAGCTGGGACAGCCACAGCTCAAGCTTTGATTTGCGCTACAGAATCGAAGGCGGTTCCTGGACCACCGTCACGGGCATCACCGACTATAGCTATACGATTACCGGCCTTCCTGTCGGCGACTACGAAGTGGAGGTCGCCCCGGATTGCGACCCGACAAACTTCACCTCAACCACCTTCTCCATTATGGAGGTGCTTTCCACTGCCAACTGGTACGCTTATGCTTGCTATTCTTCCAATGATGCGGATTGGGCGTCTAAGTATGTCAGCTTTTCTGTACAGAATCCTGCCGACGTGACGCCCGCCACCGGGGTACTTACAGCCGGCGATAATGTTTACACCTACGCGGCCGCTCTCGCTGACGGTTACGTGTGGTGCATCACAACAGAAGGAAATCTGACCAGGGCAGTATTGGACAACAACAACAAATCCATCTCGGCTTTTGAAACACTGGTCACTGGATTTGAGAGCACACACTCAAACTCCATGTCCTACAATCCCGTTGACGGCAGAATCTACTATATAACGTATGATGACCATAAACTGAAAAGTTTCTCGCCATTGGATGTTAACGATGTGGTGGAAGTAGGTGAGTTCAGCATTGATGCCCTCACCCTGGCCATTAACAGTGCGGGAGAAGCCTATTGTATAGAAACATCTACCGGTGACCTTTATCAAATAAACTTGAGCAATGCCTCCACCACGCTGGTTGGGAATACGGGCCTGAGTGTCAGGTATGTCCAGGATATGGCCTTCGATTTACAAACTGGCGAGTTGTTCTGGGCGCAGATGTCCAATTATTCTAACGATGCAGCTCTCTACAAAGTGAATCCCGCCACGGCTGCCACAACGTTCGTCGGCAAAATTGGCAATGCCCCCTATGCAGAATTCACAGGCCTCTTTATGGGTGAAAGCACGACGATGTCCTGCCCGTTCCCCACAAGCTTGAGTGTTTCAAACGCAATTGAGACTACCGCCGTCATGAGCTGGACGGAGAACGGCACCGCCACCGCGTGGGACTACCAGATCGACACCGATCCGGCATTCCCGAACGAGGAGTTGAGTCAAGCCACTGTATCTGACAATCCTTATACACTGAGCGGACTCACTACGGGAACCACCTATTATGTGCGTGTGCGGGCGAACTGCGGTGGCGGAGAACACAGCTTTTGGTCTTTCCCGGTGAGCTTCACGGTCTATCCTTGTGAGTTGACCGATGTTACGGTAACATCATCTCCAAACGGCACCGCCACTGTGAACTGGAGTGGTCACAGCAACAGCTACTCGCTGGTATATAGACCCGTCGGTACATCCGAGTGGACTGGAATTGAGAACATCAATGCCAACAGCTACACCATCACCAACCTCACTCCAGGCGAGTACGAGGTGGAGGTGGCTGCCTCCTGCGACCCATCCGTCTGGGTCAGTGCCACGTTCACTGTCACCGAGGTGCTCTCCACCGCCAATTGGTACGGCTTCAGCACGTCCTCTTTTGATGCAATCAACTATAATAAGTTCATCAGTTTCACCATGGATAATCCTGCAACGGTGACCGCCGCCACGGGAAATGTCGGTAATGGTTATGGCCGCGGTTCCGCATACGCCAACGGCTATTTGTGGAACATCACCGAAGGAGGTGTTTTGACCAGGGCTACAGTGGATGATGACAACAAAGTCATTTCCGCTTTTGAGGTGGTGGTTTCGGGATTTGAAACGGCCTTGACTTCCGCCTTGTCCTACAACCCTGTTGACGGAAGGATGTACTATACTTTCTATTCAGACCAGACTTTGAAGAGTTTTGACCCTGCTCAACCCGATAATGTCACGACAGTTGGAGATTGTGGCATCGTTCCCATCGCGTTTGCCATTAACGCTTTAGGGGAAGCCTACTGCATAGAGAAAGGGTCAGGAGACTTCTATAGGGTGAACTTAAACGATGCCTCCGTCACCTTGGTCGGGAGCACCGGTCATTCCGCTTATTATCTGCAATCTATGGCCTTTGACTATCAGACCGGCGAGTTGTTCTGGGCGCAACATTATAGTTTCGGTAGCGACGATTACGGTTTGTACAAAGTGAACCCCGCTACGGCAGAGACATTCTCCCTTGGCCGAATCGGCGGAGGAGACGTTGAGCTCACCAGCCTGTTCATGGTGGCCGACGAGACCCCCACGTGTCCCGCCCCCACGGATCTGGCGGTCGAGACCACTCATCCAGGGGATGCCACGTTCTCCTGGACCTCCGGCAACGACTATAACCTGCGTCTCCGGGAGGTCGGCGGCGAGTGGATGTACTTCGGTCAGGTGTCTTCACCTTATCCTGTCACCACCCTTGACGCCAACACGGATTACGAGGCGCAGGCCCAGCTTGATTGCGGCAGCGACGGCCTGAGCGATTGGGGCAACCTCGTGAGCTTCACCACACTGCCCTGTCCCGCTCCCACGAACTTGACTGTCAGTGATATAACCCTGACTTCCGCCGAGTTGAGCTGGAGCCAGAGTGGCGGCGGCTACGAGTGGAATGTCGAGTACAGCACCTCTTCCGATTTCTCCTCGTCCACCACTGAATGGGTCCTCTCCAGTTCCTATTCAATGGCCAATCTTGCACCCGGAACCACCTATTATGTGCGTGTGCAGTCCATCTGTCCTATCAGCATCCCGGGCGGTGTGAGCGATGTCGTGACCTTCACCACCGAGGAGTGCCCCGCTCCCACGAACGTGACTGTCAGCAATATCACTTCGACCACGGCCGAGATAAACTGGACCCAGTCCGGGGCCGGCTTTGAGTGGGACATTGAGTACAGCACCTCTTCGGACTTCTCCACTTACCATACAGTCTGGGCTATCGATTATCCTTGGACACTGGACAATCTTGTTCCCGAAACCACCTACTATGTACGCGTGAAGTCCGCCTGCTACGACCATATCGAGGGCGGCACAAGCGCCGCAGTGACCTTCACCACCGCCCCCAGCATCGTTCCCACCGTTGCTAACATTACCGGTAACAGCAGCGTTTGCCCGGGCAACACCACCGAGCTGACCGCCACCTCCGACGTGGAAGTCTCCTACCTCTGGAGCACCGGCGAAACCTCTCAGACCATCACCGTCGGACCGGGTGATTACTCCGTCATCGTGACCTCCACCACCGGCGATGAGCTCGCCTCCGGCATCTTCACCGTATCCCTCAAGGAGAGCTACACCACAGAGGATAACCAGAGCGTTTGCCAAAACGAGCTGCCCTACGTGTGGAACGGCGAAAGCTACTCCACCCCGGGCAACTACACCAAGACGCTCACCGCCGCCAACGGATGCGACAGTGTGGTCACCCTCCACCTGACCGTCAACTCGACCTACGCGGTGACCGACACGCGTGCCGTCTGCCCGAGCGAGCTGCCCTACACTTGGAACGGATTCACCTTCCACAGTGCCGGCACACAGCCCGTGACCCTGCAAACTGTCAACGGATGCGACTCCGTCGTGACCATGACCCTGACGCTGAACCAGACCTACAACACGCCCGTCACGGCCACCATCTGCCAGGGCGACAGCTACAGCTTCTTCGGCCAGACCTTGACTACGAGCGACACCTACACCCATACGCTGCAGACCGTCAACGGCTGTGACAGCGTCATCACCCTCACGCTGACCGTCAACCCGACCTTCGCGGGAACCGACCAACGCACCGTCTGCCCGAGCGAGCTGCCCTACACCTGGAACGGCAAAACCTTCACCGAGGCCGGCACGCAGACCGCCACCCTGCAGACTGTCAACGGCTGCGACTCCACGGTAACCATGACCCTGAATGTCTACCCAACCTACAACACGCCCGTCACGGCCACCATCTGCCAGGGCGACAGCTACAGCTTCTTCGGCCAGACCTTGACTACGGGCGACACCTACACCCATACGCTGCAGACCGTCAACGGCTGTGACAGCGTCATCACCCTCACGCTGACCGTCAACCCGACCTTCGCGGTCACCGAAGAGCGCACTATCTGCTCGGCAGGACTGCCCTACCTCTGGAACGGCGTCGCCTTCACCGGCCCCGGCACGAAGTTCGCCACCCTGCACACGACCACTGGTTGCGACTCCGTTGTGACCATGACCCTCACCGTGGACGAGGCCTTCGAAGTCACGGTGAACCGGGCGGTTTGTGTTGACGAGCTGCCTATCGTCTGGAACGGCAAGACCTTCAACGCCGCCGGCACGCAGACCGTCACCTTGGAAGCCTCCAATGGCTGCGACAGCATCGTGACGATGGTGGTGACCGTCAACACCCCGATGCACCACGCCTACACCGTCGTGGAATGCGGCTCCTACACCTGGACAAACGGCGACGGCGCGACCTACACCGCCTCCGGCACCCACACCTACAGCCACACCGATGCCAACGGCTGCACACAGGTCGACACCCTCCACCTGACCATCTTCAACCCGGTGCACCAGACCGTCACCGTCTCCGAGTGCGGTTCCTACACCTGGAACGGACAGACCTACACCGTCTCCGGCAACTACACTCACAGCCACCTCGACGCCAACGGTTGTACGCAGGTCGATACCCTCCACCTGACCATCTTCAACCCGGTGCACACGGCCGTCACCGTCAGCGAGTGCGGCTCCTACACCTGGAACGGACAGACCTACACGACTTCCGGCAACTACACCTACAGCCACACCGACGCCAACGGCTGCACCCAGGTCGATACCCTCCACCTGACCATCCACAACCCGGTGCACACGGCCGTCACCGTCAGCGAATGCGGCTCCTACACTTGGAACGGACAGACCTACACGGCTTCCGGCAACTACACCTACAGCCACACCGACGCCAACGGCTGCACCCAGGTCGACACCCTCCACCTGACCATCTTCAACCCGGTGCACACGGCGGTCACCGTCAGCGAGTGCGGCTCCTACACTTGGAACGGACAGACCTACACGGCTTCCGGCAACTACACCCACAGCTACCTCGACGCCAACGGTTGTACGCAGGTCGATACCCTCCACCTGACCATCTTCAACCCGGTGCACACGGCCGTCACCGTCAGCGAGTGCGGCTCCTACACCTGGAACGGACAGACCTACACGACTTCCGGCACCCACACCTACAGCCACACCGATGCCAACGGCTGCACCCAGGTCGACACCCTCCACCTGACCATCCACAACCCTGTCCACACGTCAGTCACCGTCAGTGAGTGCGGCTCCTTCACTTGGAACGGACAAACCTACACGACTTCCGGCAACTACACCTACAGTCACACCGACGCCAACGGCTGCACCCAGGTCGACACCCTCCACCTGACCATCTACAATCCGGTGAACACAGCCATCACGGCGCAAGCCTGCGGTTCCTTCGTCTGGAACGGAGAGACCTACACCACCTCCGGCACCCACACCTTCAGCCACACCGATGCCCACGGTTGCACGCAGGTCGACACCCTCCATCTGACCATCTTCAACCCGGTGCACCAGGCCGTCACCGTCTCCGAGTGCGGCTCCTACACCTGGACAGCTGGCAACGGACAAACCTACACAGCCTCCGGCGACTACACCTACAGCCACCTCGACGCCAACGGTTGCACACAGGTCGACACCCTCCACCTAACCATCTTCAACCCGGTGCACCAGACCGTCACCGTCTCCGAGTGCGGCTCCTACACCTGGAACGGACAGACCTACACTGCTTCCGGCAACTATACCTACAGTCATCTCGACGCCAACGGCTGCACACAGGTCGACACCCTCCACCTGACCATCTTCAACCCGATGCACACGGCGGTCACCGTCAGCGAGTGCGGCTCCTACACCTGGAACGGACAGACCTACACGACTTCCGGCAACTATACCTACAGTCATCTCGACGCCAACGGCTGCACACAGGTCGACACCCTCCACCTGACCATCTTCAACCCGATGCACACGTCGGTCACCGTCAGTGCCTGCGGCTCCTACACCTGGGCGGACGGCAACGGACAGACCTACATCACCTCGGGCGACTACACCTACAGCCATCTTGACGCCCACGGCTGCACGCAGGTCGATACCCTCCACCTGACCATCTTCAACCCGATGCACACGGCGGTCACCGTCAGTGCCTGCGGCTCCTACACCTGGGCGGACGGCAACGGACAGACCTACATTACCTCGGGCGACTACACCTACAGCCATCTTAACGCCCACGGATGCACGCAGGTCGACACCCTGCATCTGACCATCCTGCACGGTTCCAGCGCAGTGATCGCCAATACCATCTGCGCCAGCGAACTGCCCTACGAGTGGAACGGTGTGACCTTCACCGAGGCCGGTATGCAGACGGCCACCATCGAAGCCGCCAACGGCTGCGACTCCGTGGTGACGATGGTGCTCATGGTCAACACTCCGGTGCACCACGCCTACACCGCTGAAGCTTGCGGTTCCTACACTTGGAACGGCACGGTCTACAGCGTCTCGGGCAACTACACCTACAGCCATCAGGATGTCAACGGATGCACGCAGGTCGACACCCTCCACCTGACCATCTTCCAACCGGCGAACAGCGCTATCACGGTCGCTGAGTGCGGTTCCTACACCTGGACCTCTGGCAACGGCGTGACCTACACCGCCTCTGGCGACTACACCTACAGCCACTCCGATGCCAACGGATGCACGCAGGTCGACACCCTCCACCTGACCATCCACAACCCGGTGCACCAGGCCATCACCGTCTCCGAATGCGGCTCCTACACCTGGAACGGCACAGTCTATGAGACCTCCGGCACATACACCTATAGTCATCTTGACAACAACGGTTGCACACAGGTCGACACCCTCCACCTGACCATCCACAGCCCGGTGCATCAGGCCGTCACCGTCTCCGAATGCGGCTCCTACACCTGGAACGGCACGGTCTATGAGACCTCCGGCACGTACACCTACAGTCATCTTGACAACAACGGTTGCACGCAGGTCGACACCCTCCACCTGACCATCCACAACCCGGTGCACCAGGCCATCACCGTCACGGAATGCGGCGACTACACGTGGAACGGACAGACCTACACGGAAAGCGGCGACTACACCTACAGCCACCTCGACAACAACGGTTGCACGCAGGTCGACACCCTCCACTTGACCATCAACCACCCGGCGGGCACGGCTGTCACCGTCACCGAATGCGCTTCCTACACGTGGACGGACGGCAACGGACAGACCTACACCGAGTCTGGCATCTACACCTACAGCCACCTTGATGTCGTCGGCTGCACGCAGGTCGACACCCTGTATCTGACCATCAACGAGCCCGAGGCCACCACCCTCACAGCGACCGTCTGCCCGGCTGCGCTGCCTTACACTTGGAACGGCGTGGTCTTCACCGCCGCCGGCACTCAGTCCGTCACACTGACGGCTGCCAACGGCTGCGACTCCGTGGTGACCATGATCCTCACGGTGGGTGACGCCTACACGACTAACGAGACCGTTGCGGTCTGCGCCAGCGAGTTACCCTACACCTGGAACGGCGTGGTCTTCACCGCCGCCGGCACTCAGTCCGTCACGCTGACGGCTGCCAACGGCTGCGACTCCGTGGTGACCATGACCCTCACGCTCCTCAGCCCGGTGACCGAGACTATCGAAGCCTCCGCCTGCGGCAGCTACTTCTGGAACAATGCCAACTACACCGAGTCCGGCGACTACACCGCGACCTTCACCGCCGCCAACGGCTGCGACTCCGTCGTCACCCTGCACCTGACCATCAACCAGTCAGTGCAGACTGAGCTCTACGAGACCGCCTGCGACAGCTACACCTGGACGGACGGCAACACCTACACCCAGAGCGACGACTACGCGATGACCCTCACCGCCGCCAACGGCTGCGACTCCATCGTGGTGCTGCACCTCACCATCCACAACTCCGCGACGTCCGAGTTCTCCATTGAATGGATGGACGACACGCCGTACACGTGGAACGGACAGGAGTACACCGAATCCGGCGACTACACGCAGACGCTGCAGACCGTTGATGGCTGCGACAGCGTGGTGACCCTCCACCTGACCATCACCGTGGACGTGGACGTCTATGACGCCGCGGCAGTCTATATCGCCCCGAACCCAGCCAAGGAGGTCTGCCGCATCGTCGGTCTGGAAAGCGCCCCGATTTCCGTCGACCTCTTCGACATGCGCGGCAAGCTCCTGATGCGCGCCCGCAGCACCGAGTTCGATGTGAGCACCCTGCCTTCGGGTATGTATATGGTCAAGGTGAACACCGGCGACCGTATCATCAACCTGAAACTCATCCGCCAGTAGGCGCGGACAGAAATAAAATCAAACGATTAAGCAGTAGGGCTGTTGCATGGCGACAGCCCTACATTTTGTTTACGCATCGACATTCACGACGCACCGAACCTTCTTGAAAGAAGGAAGCTGCCGGAACTGCCGGATGACCTCGCGGAGCTGCTGCTTCCGAGTCGCAAGCGTGGCGTCGCGGTTCAGCTTTATCCAAAAATCTTGCAGGTAGTAATTCTGTATGCGGGAGACCAACGGCGCGGCAGGACCCATCACGTTGCCGGCGAACACTTCGCGCAGCATCGTCTGCATCTGCATGGCGGCGGCGAGCACAGTCTCCTCCTCGGGATGCTTCAGCGTCACCTTCACCATACGGGTGACGGGTGGAAGACGGAAGAGCTGCCGCTCGGCAATCTGGCTCGTGTACATCGCGGCGAAGTCGTTGGACTCCACATACTGAAGCGCGGCGTGATTCGGCTGGTACGTCTGAATGACCACCTTGCCCGGCACCTCCTTGCGGCCCGCCCTTCCGCTCACCTGCGACAAGAGTTGGAAAGCCCGCTCGAAGGCCCGGAAGTCGGGGAACGAGATAAGCGCATCGGCGTTCAGGATGCCCACCACACTCACGCGGTCGAAATCCAACCCCTTGGTCACCATCTGCGTACCCACCAATATATCGGTCTTGTGCTCTTCGAAGTCGCTGATAATCTGCTGATAGGCATTCTTCGAGCGCGTGGTGTCCGTGTCCATCCGAGCGATGCGCGCCTCGGGGAAAATCTCCGCCAGCGTATCCTCGACCTGCTCCGTGCCAAAACCCTTCATCTCGATGTCGGTGCTGTGGCAGGTCGGGCACTCTTTCGGCACTTCGATGGCGTATCCGCAGTAGTGGCACTTCAGCAGATTCGTGCGCTTATGGTAGGTCAACGTCACGTCGCAGTACTGGCACTTGGGCATCGACTCGCAGGTATGGCAGATCATACGCACTGCATAGCCGCGCCGGTTCTGGAAGAGGATGACCTGTTCCTTGCGCTCCAACGCCGCCGCCATCTGCTCGATCAGGAAGTTCGAGAAGAGACCGCGCACCTCGTTCCGGCGAGTAGCCAGGTTCATATTGACCGTGTATATATCCGGAAGATGGCTGTCGGCATAACGCTGCATCAGCTCCACAAGTCCGAACTTGTGCAGTTGCACGTTGAAGTAGGTCTCCAACGACGGGGTGGCGGTGCCCAACAACGTCTTCGCCCCGTGGATCTGCGCGAGCACCACCGCCGCATCTCGGGCGTGATAGCGCGGTGCGGGATCCATCTGCTTGTAGGAGCCGTCGTGCTCCTCGTCCACAATGACCAACCCCAGCTGCTTGTAGGGCAGCAACAAGGCAGAACGCGCCCCAAGCACAAGCTGGTACTTGGAGGTGTCGTCTTCACTGCCACCACTCAGCACACGGTTCCAGATCTCAACTCGCTCATACTCGTTGAAACGGGAGTGATAGACGCCTACCCTATCGCCGAAATACTTCCGCAACCGATTGACAATCTGTGAGGTGAGCGCGATTTCCGGCAGGAGATACAACACCTGCTTCCCTTGCTTCAACACCTCATCGATAAGCTTGATGTAGATTTCCGTCTTGCCGCTGCCGGTAACGCCGTGCAACAGGGTGACGGGATATTGCTCGAAACGCTGCTTTATTTCATGATAAGCCCGCTCCTGCGGTTCTGAAAGCGTCACTTCGCCGGCACTTTCGGCGGAGTATTCAGCCAAGCGGGAGATCACGCGCTCCTCGGAGAGCAGAATCCCCTTCTTGATGAGCGTCTGCAGGCTGTTCGGGTTGACGCTGCCGGACTTCGTGAGCGCGGTCTTGGGGATGGCCGCGTCGAAGCGGTAGCGGCCGCCCTCGCGCGTCTGCATCATGAAGGCCAGCAACGTGTCGGCCTGCTGTGAAGTGGAGGTCTTGGCGTTGAGCCCGTCAAGAATCTTCATAAACGCTGCCTCGGTGTCGTATGGTGGCGCAAGGCGTATAACAGTCTCTTTCTTAGGCTTGTAAGGATTCCGTATCTCCTCGTCGGTGATGACGGCCCGCTTATCGACCAGCGACTTGATGATGGGCATCACCTTGGCCACCTGGAGGGTTTTGCCCACCTCGGCCACGGTCATCGTCTCGCGGTGGATGAGCAACTCCACGACATTGAGTTCGTAGGGGGTGAGCACGGAGACGTCGCCGTCGAAGTCGGGGTGAATCTTGACCTTGGTCTCGCTGGCGAGCCGCAGTGCTGAAGGCAGCGCGGCAGCCATCACCTCACCGACGGTGCACATGTAGTAGTCGGCTATCCACTGCCAGAGTTTGAACTGCGCCTCCGAGATGACCGGCCGCTCGTCGATGACGTCCAGAATGTACTTGACGGTAACCTGTTTGGGTGGTTGCTCGTGCACCCGTTCCACGATGGCGGCGTAAAGCTTGCTGTTCCCAAACGGCACCACCACGCGCACACCAAAACGGACCTGCCCGTTGAGCGCCTGCGGCACGCGGTAGGTGAAGCGCGCCTCCAAAGGCAGCGGCAGGATTACATCGGCAAAAAAGGTCTGCATGGAACTGTCGGGTTAGAATCCGCTCGGAACAATCTCATTATCCTTGACTTCGAGGAACTGCACATTCACGTTCTCATAGCCGCCGTCGGGCAGCTTGTCGAAGGAGAGAGGGAAAGCGATGGGCTCCACCTTCACCTGGTCCAGGTCATTGCCCCCGCGAATGAACTCCACGAAGTAACGGGTGATGTCGTAGCCTTGGAAGGCGAAATTCTCCAAGCTCGGCGGTACCCCGAAGCTTTGGGTATAGTCATACACGAACGTTTGAGTCCGCTCGTTTTCAAAATCGACGTAATAGTCTGAGAAAAAGTGCAGATTCAATTTGGAATAGTACTCCACATCGTAGGTGTTGGACTCCAGCCACGTCTCCGGCACCACAAAGGTCAGTCTGTCGATCTTGTCGCTGTAGAGCAAGCTCCTGGAAATGATGAGGTTCTGTGCAGGGTTGTCGTAAAACGTGACCACAAAGCTGGGGGTTCCCTTCTCCAAACGGGCGACCACGGAGGAAGCGTTCGGAGTGATCTCGTAAGGAATCCGGTTCGCCTTGAAATAGGAGATATATGCCGCCATCTCGCGGTCATTGGAGGTCGAATCGCCGTAGATGATGATGGGGAAGGCATCTTGTTGCTGCGCGAGGAACGAAATCATGGCCGGACGCGCCTCCAACGAAGGAATCAGCTTATAGACATACTCGTTGCCCTCCACAAAATCTTGCCGGTTGGTGAACGGGTTCACGATGGGAATCTGCCGTTCTTTGGCATATTCCGCCGCAATAGTGAAGAGTTTGCCGAAAAAAGGACCGACGATGAGCTTGACGCCGTCCATCAGGTCATCATCCTCCATCACACGACGCAACTTCTGCTCATCGTTGGTAATATCGCGCACCACGATATCGAAGTGGAGGTTCACCCCGTTCCGCACATACTCCTCAATGGCCATCTGCGCCCCGTTCCAAAAGCCCATCAGCTGATAGGAGCGCACGTTGTCCATATCCTCGCACTCTTTGACGTAAGGCGATGTATAACTAGCCGATTCAAAAGGAATCAGATACAATATCTTGCATGCTCCGGACTCCGCAAAAACGGATAAGCCCCCGAACATGGTAAGTATAACGTATAGCAGTAGTTTTTTCATAATCTCAATTATCCATTCTCACTTGTCAATTCTCAATTATCCATTATCACATTCTTTCCAATACAGTATGACAGAGTGCCTCCATCCGGTCGTGATAGCTGTCGAGGAACTTGCCGGTGACGCGGTTGGCGATGAGAAGGCATACGGTCAACGGACGGTGCCCCAACAGGTTGCCGAGACCATAGATGGCCGAACACTCCATCTCCATATTGGTGATGACGTTGCCGAGATACTCGAACGTCTCGATCTTCCCGTTAAGCTCGGGATAACGCAGTCGGGCACGCACCTGCCTTCCCTGCGGTCCGAAGAAGCCGGGGGCGCTGACGGTGATGCCCTGCCGCATGTCATGGCCGATGCGGTCGAGCAGTTCTCGGGAAGCAGCAGTGCAATAGGGCGTCGGCAGGGAGGGACTCCACTCCGTATGACGGACAAAGGCGTCCACCACATCCTCACGGACGATGTCGCCCGTATCGTAATAGCGCAGCATGCCGTCGATGCCGAGACCGTAGGCGGAAGCCAAAAAAGTGCCGCACTCGAGGTCAGCCCGCAACGCACCGGAAGTGCCGATGCGCACGAGGTTGAGGGTGCGGTGTTCGCTGCGGACGGTACGGGTGGCGAGGTCAACGTTGGCCAGGGCGTCCAACTCGGTGAGCACAATGTCGATGTTGTCGGTGCCCATCCCCGTGGAAACCACAGAGATACGCTTGCCCTTGTAGGTGCCCGTGTGGGTGAAGAGCTCGCGGTTCTGCTTGCGCACCTCCACCGTGTCCAACATGCCGGATATCATCGACACACGGCCGGGATCGCCCACCAAAATGACATTGTCGGCCAGCTCCTCAGGGTGCAGGTTGAGATGGTAAATCGCGCCGTCGGACTGCAACGGCAACTCGGAAGCAGCTATCTGATTGTTCATATTCTTTCTATTTTTATCAGTCGGCAAAGATACAAAAAAAGGGTTAAGGTTTAAGGTTTAAGGGTTAAGGGTTAAGGGGTAAGGGGTAAGGGGTAGATGGTTAGAGAGTAAGAGGGTTAAGGGGGACGGTTAGAGAGGAATCGATTTGAGGGTTACTTGATAGAAGTGGTCGGGGGTGGCGTGAGGAATCAGCGTACCGACAGGGAGTGATTCGGGGAGATAGACGGCGCACATGGTGTTGGCAACGTGGTAGAGGTGCGGGCGTTTCTCCGCCGGAGTCCCCTCCCAGATGGCGGCCAAGACACTCCACCGGATGGTCTCCGGGTCGTAGCCGTAGTCGTGCCAGACGACCACCGACTTCTCGTCGCGCAACAGCCGGAAAGCAGTCTCCGTATCCTTCTTCACCGCCTCGTAGTGATGGTCGCCGTCGATAAAGACAAGGTCGTAGCGGCCAAGATGCGGGGTGAAGTCGAAGGTCTCTGAATTGCCGTGCAGATGCGTCACATTGCTGAGATGGCGGGAGAAGAAAGCGTGGGCATCGGCATAGCGTTCGCTGCCGCTGAGCGCGACAATCTCCTCGCGGGGCAGGTTCAACGTCACGCACTCGGGCACCTCGTCGGCCACATTGGCGACACTCTCGCCCCGCCAGGTGCCGATCTCGAAGTAGGTCTGCGCATGCTGACGACGGGCGAGCACCCGCAGCAGCGCAATGTCGATGGGCATCGTCGCACCCGACAGGTAAGCGTACGGCGAGACCGTCACCTCCAAGTCCGGCGACAGTTCCTCCAACCGCAGCAGCGGCAACCCGTCGGGAAGCCCGTATTGGCGCACAAACGCCTCGTGATAGACATCCTCGCTCTCCAGTACGTGGTTCAGCAGATACGGATGCCTGGCGATGAGCTTCAACGCTCGAAGACCCTTTTGCAGTTTGTTCATAACAGATTATTTCAGGTAATGGTTTTTTATCTCAAGAATATAACTCTTTAATTCATCGTATGTTAAGACATAATCCCGAAGCTTGAAATCCGATTCCCGGATGAAGCAGGCCAGCAGGAATATCGCATTCATCGAATAGGCGATGGCGGCGGTGACGGCAGCCCCCGTGGCGGCAAAGCGCGGTATGAGCGTGAACCCGCAGCCCAACGTGACCGCCAACCCGCAGAGCGCGGCAATCGTGTTCATAAAGTAACGTCCCGAACCGGAATAGTAGTGCCCGAGAATCAGGAAGAGGCTGTAGAGCAACACACCCGGCGCGAGGATGCGAATGAGCTTGGCCATCCCCCCGAAGTCGGGACCGAACACGAAGACGTAAAACGAGGAGGGCAGCAACGACAACGCCAACACGGCGGGCAACGCAACCACAAGACAGATCTTCCCCAAATCGAGTGTAAGTCTCTGGTTGTAAGCCTTGTCCGTGCTATTGGAAATGCGGGCGTACTGTACCAAAGCGATGCTGTTGGAGATAATCCAGAGCGCTTCGGCCAACGAGACGGCGTTGGAATAGACGCCCACCTGTCCCGCATCCACATAGACGTTGAGCAGATAGTAGCTCAGCCGGAGGTTGAAGAACTGCACGAAATGGCCTGTCTGGTTGAGGAAGCCGTACTTGAACAGTGCCTTCAACGCCTCGCCATACTCTCGCCACGGCATGATTCTCAGCGACTTATACTCCTCACGCAGTTGGCAGGTACCCAATATGGAAGACCCGATATAGGCGGCGTAAAGTCCTATGATGTAGCCGTACACGTCCCTGCGGCCCAACACAAAATGATAGACCACCAGCGTGAGCACCAAGAGGAAGGGCTGCAGCAGGGTGTTGTAATTCGCCTTCTTGACCTCCTCTTTCCCGACCAGAAAACGGAAGTTGATGCTGGCGATGGAGGAGATGAACGACAGGATGGCAGTGTGCCACGCCATGGAACGCTCCAGCCCGATGTCGATGAGCCCCATCACCACACCCATCACCGCCGCCACGAGCAGCGCCCACAGCACCGACGGCAGCCACAGTTTCGAGAACGAATGCCGGGAGGTCAGATAAATCAGACTCGCACCACAGACAATCTCCGAGAAGATCAGGATGAAGCTGATGTTCGTCAGCACCAACGACTGCACACCCTTGCCACTGTCGCCCAGCACCTGGGAGATGATGATGGCAATCGCCAAGTTGAAAAAGGCGACGACGATTTTGGTGCCGAAGGTGTTGAGAATCTTTCCGAACATAGCCACGTTTACGGCGGCAAAGGTACACAAATTACAGATATCTTCACACATATATTTTTTTCGTTCATCGGTAATTGGGTTAAAAAAAAAGTTATTTTTGCACTTCTAATTGCGTGAACATGCTGATCGTCCACATTCCCTCCTGGTTTCCCATCCCCGAGAAGCCGTTGAACGGAAACTTCATTTTCCGGCACATCGAGTCTCTCGGTGAGCGGGTGCAGTCGGTCATCCTGCACCACGTACACGACGGCTTCACACCGGAGATCGCCCACAATGCGACGCTCTTCCCGGTGAAACCGAAGCGCAGCGACAAACTCGCACTCATCCGTGCCTACGAAACCGCCTTCGACGAGCTGGTGCGACAGTACGGCCGTCCCGACATCCTGCATCTCCACGTAGCCCTCCCGTTGGGGCCGGTGGCCGCCCACCTGAGCCGGAAGTACCACGTCCCGCTCATCGTCAGCGAACACTGGACAGGCTACCTCCCGATGAACCGCCCGAACCTGACCCTGCTGGAGCGGCTGATGCTGCGACGGACGTTCAGCGCCGCCTCGCAGATCACCGCTGTGTCGCAGAACCTGCTCGACAACATCGCCCTCACCGTGCCCGCCGCCGCCCGCAAACCCCAGACCGTGGTCGGCAACGTGGTCAACACAGCACTCTTCTCCCTGAAAGAGAGGGATTTGTCGGACGGCAAAAAGCGTATCCTGCACGTCTCGACGATTGAGAACAAGGCCAAGAACATCATGGGCATCCTGCACGCCATCCGGCAGGTGGCTTCGCAACGCACGGACTTTGAACTCAACATCATCCACGACTATCAGAACGAGGAGGCGGAGCGGTTTGTGACGGAGAACGGCTTGTCGGACACCGTCCACTTCCTCGGGCGTCGGACCCCCGCCGAAATCGCCGCGCAACTCCGGCAGTCCGACTTTTTCCTGCTCTTCTCGAACTACGAGAACCAGCCCTGCGTGCTGCTGGAGTCGTTCTGCACCGGCACGCCCGTCATCACCACCCCCGTGGGCGGCATCCTCGAAATCGCCAACGAGGGCAACGCCGTCATCGTCAACCCGAAAGACGAAGCACAACTCACTGAAACAGTGAACTTCATGCTGGACAACAGCCAGCAGTTCGCCCCGGCGGAAATCCGTCGGAACGCCTTGGAGCTCTGCTCCCCCGAGGTCATAGGAAAGAAATGGCTCGACCTCTATTCTAGACTTTAATTGTAACGATTCATATTCTACGTCAAAAGCCCCGCTAACAGCATGAACTATGACTGGGCTTCAGACATGCATGTGAGAATGGGCATCACCACCCCCGAAGGCCTCGTGACGAAGAAATTCACGAAGAAATAAGCATACCTCCCCCTTCGGAATCAATGTCTCCGGCCTCCCTATCCTCACCAAGGCCGGAGACATTCTTTTAAACCATAACCCATAATCCATAAACTATAACCCATAACCCTTAAACATTAACCCTTAAACATTAAACCTTAAACATTACTGCTGATGCGATAAATTTTGATTTTTTTATATATCACATTGATTTACAGATTTATATATCAATATTTTAACTTTTCGATTTGAAATCGTGTTCTGCAGGGCGTGCTGAAAGCACGCAATTCCAA
>Ga0247610_10001472_pt1 | contig 29204 bp, 68 predicted proteins | sample 174DNAGHGhighgp2_FD_193483 | JGI IMG/M metagenome (GOLD analysis project Ga0247610, IMG submission 193483) | Sheep rumen microbial communities from Palmerston North, Manawatu-Wanganui, New Zealand - 1742 DNA GHGhigh gp2 | ecosystem: Host-associated > Mammals > Digestive system > Stomach > Rumen...
GGCTCCTTATAGTATTCCGCGAAGCCGAATTCGACATGTTGCCATTCGAGGAATGCAGATTCGCCGTACTTGAACGGTCCTTGGAACATGCAGAGTATCGCGTCGTCAGCCCTTATCTCCTTGTCGGAGTACCACGCCTCGCTCGCGGCGACGACATGGTTCCCTTCGCTGAATCCGTCGTAGCTCGCCACCCAGTTCGCGTCGGTCGTGTACGTGACTCCCTTCGTGTTTTCGCGCACGACTTCGATGCCGTATGTCTCTGGGTCGTATTTTGCATCCCTCACGTAGTATTCCGTGTCGGCGGTGTAATAGACACCGAAGTTCTGACCTTCCTTGATGGCGTAGTAGCCGTTGTACAGCGAGATGGACTCGCCGATGCCCTTGGACGGGTCGTTGTCGTTGTAGAGGTAGATGCCGTAGTCCGTGATGTTCAGCTTGGAATCGACGCGAAGCTCAGATGTGGGAACATCGTCGATGTCCGTGAACAATGTGATGTTGAAGTTCTTGTTCGCCGTGAAGTGCAGATGCGCCAGTTCGTAAGCCGTCCTGACGGGATTCTCGGCGGTGTAGTAGGTCTTCGTCGCCTTGTCATAGTAAAGCGCGAGATACCGTCTGTTGATGTTTTCAGTGACGGTGTAGGTCAGTCTGTTGGACGACGCTCCGTAAACCGTCTGCTCTGGCGTGAACTGCGTCGGCTGAAGCACTGGGAAGGCGTTCTCGTACACGCCCTTTTTCATCTGATAGGTCTGCGCCGCGATAGCGGACAGCCCGACGACCATGATTGCGATGACTAACTTTTTCATTGTGTTTTTCTCCTTGTATTGCACAGTTAGATACGTTGTGCGCATGTTATAGCAATTTTACTGTGGCAGGACAAGTGGAATTTGAAGAAAAATTCAAAAATTTTTCAAAAAACAAGGAATCCAGCATTGGCGTACTGGATTCCTCGTGATGTTTTAAAGAATCGGGTCGGTCTTTTAGTCGTCTGATTTCCTCGTCAACGTCCAGCCTGACGGGATGTGTGAAACGTCTCTTATTTCTTCCAATCCTTCAGGAGCAACGAATTCTCCTTCTGATGACACGTTCTTGAGCCATTCAAATGTCGCATTGTCGCCATCAAGCCATTGTTCGAAATTGACTGTAACTTTATTAAGGGATGTGCAATTCTTGAACATTTCAAGACATCCTTCAATACTAAGACTGGTAAGTGGCAAGTTGACCTCGGTAAGACCAGTGCAACCAATAAACATTCGATAATACAATTTTTTATGTGCATCTTCGCATGGAAGATTCTTGATAGAAGTCAAAGAAGTGCATCCACTGAACATCGTGTCATAGCAACATTCTTCCATTATTGTAGTTGCTGGTAATTCTGGCATTTCTATGAGACTTGTGCAGTTTTCAAACATGCGAGAATAGCAATAATCAGCAAGTTCCAAAGATGCAAGTGTAGGTGGCATTGCCAATGAAGAGCAACCACTAAACATATATTGATAACAACCTTTTACCATTACAGAAGCAGGAAGTACAGGTGCATATTTGAGAGATGCGCAACCTTTAAACATACTGTGATAACATTCTAATGCAAGCTCTGTCGCAGGAAGCACTGGCGGTTCTTCAAGGGATGTGCAACCTTCAAACATACTGCGATAACAATTTGGATTAAGTATTGTTGCTGGAAGCTTTGGTGCTTTCGTTAGAACGGCACAACCACTAAATAAATATTTAAATGTTTCTGCACTACAATCTTCGAGTGAGATTTTCTTTTCATCATCAACTAGGCTCATTACATTTCCATAAGCGGCTATTTTTCCAGTCATATTAAAATGATTAGAACTAACACCGTTACTGTGAAAATCTTTAAACCCTTTTACATAAACAGTATCTCCAACATTTTTAAGAGTTATTGTGCCTACATTTCGATTCCATGTTTCACAATTATTTATTGAACAATACAGACCACCTGGAAACGAAATCGTGCTGTCCTTCTTTTCGGCTACGAAATGCAGTATGTCTTCATTGGGATTTTCCCATCCTTCGAATGATGAGCCTTCTTCGGAAGAACCAGAAGATGTTTCACTTGAACCGCCTTCCTCTCCAGAAGACGGGTCTTCAGAGCCAGATTGCTCTTGCGAAGATGGATTCTGCGCATCACCGACATACGTGTAGTTGGCGTTAATCTGGACGGTCTGGTTCGCCACGACGTAAACGATTTGTGGCTTCGGTGTCTGGTAGCCTTCAAGGTCACGGAATACAATCTTGTAGGCTTTCGGGGAAAGCTTGATTTGCGTGTTTCCTTTTCTCCATTCCTGCTCGCCTTCGATTTTCCACACTGGTGAGTCGTTGTTGTAGTCTTCGCTCATGGTTCCTTTCTCCTTATTAGATAATGTCTTCTATTAACACTTCAAGAGCACCTGTCTCTATTCCATCGACGGTCATCAACAATTGACCGTCCGTATTGTCTGGGGATTTCTCCGACAATCCATCGACATTGACTTTCACAAAGCCAGTCTTTATCCCATCAGTATGGACAAAGAGATTCCCGACATCATTCTGCTTGTCAATGATTCCGTTGACGTGGACTTTCACACGACCAATCTCTATTCCACTAACAGTCGTAAGTATATTTCCGAGCATCACTTCATGATTTCTGGTGATTCCCCTTGGACTGATTTTCAGGAATCCAGTCTCTATGCCACGGATGCCAACATTCAGATTACCGCTTTGCACTGGGTAAACGCCACCGACGTTGACTTTCAAATTGCCAGTCTCGATTCCGTTGACTTCCACATGCAGGTCGCCAAACTCCTCTGGCTTCTCCGCGACAATCCCGTTGATAATCACTTTCAGAAGCCCGATGTCAATGCCAGACACCCTGACGTTGAGCAATCCGTCGATAATCTCCTGCGTGTATGAATTGTTCTGCCTTCCTGCCCAGACACATGCGAGCAACTTATTGCAGGCAGTCGTTTCCTCTTCGGTCAGATGTTGGTACTTGATGAACTTGCAAATCCTCTGGAGGTTCTTGCCTAGGCAAACGTCGCTCTGCATGGCGAACGTGCCTTCGTAGTTCTCAAATCTCACGACCTGTCTCAATTCCTTTCGAATGGTCATCATGAACAGTATGAAACTGATGATTTCGGCTCTCTCCGAATCATCATAGGCAATCTGGCGATGGCTTCGCCCGACTAGATATATTGCCCTTGCATAGTCCATTTGCTTCTCCGTCCATGATGAAAATTCGCATAACATGAACGGGGAAATAAACAAAAACTAAAATCATGACGCTCCGTGCTACGTGGCTGGACGTGCATAGCTTGACGGCAAGCATGAACTAAAAAATAAAATTTTCACAAAAATTATTAAAATCATTTGCAATTATAAACTTTGGGTGTATATTAAGATTGTTACCCGAAAATGACGGTAAAAAGTTTAATAATTCAACAAAGGAGCTTGAAAATGGAAAAGAACATCGAATCGAAAATGAATTGGCAGGTTGCAGATTATCAGAACGGAACCATTCAGTATGAAGTTCATAATACTGGTGAAAATTTTGGCACTATTTGTGTTCCGACTGGCGGTGGCAAGAGCGGTATGATGATTCGCGACATGATTTGGCATATTGACCATACGAAGAGAGGAGAACGGATTGTCCTCAATCTGTCGGCTCCAATGCTGAATCTTTGCAGTCAGTTGGCTGAAGATATTTTCAGCGTTATCAAAGACACTCATGTTGCTCAATGCAAACAGCATGAATTTGCGATTTTCATCAATTCATCTGCTGACGAAAAATATTACAAGACTGAATCAGCCAATATCGTTGGCGAAGTTTATGAAGTCGGAGATAAATTTAAAAACTTCTACAAAGTCATGGAAAGCAATCCGAACATCCGCGTGGCGTTTGTCATTTCGTGTCATGCTTCCTTGAAATACTTCGCGAAGCAGGTCAAGCAATTGAAGAAGTCTTATACACTGATTAATTATCTGGACGAATCACATGTTCTGATTAATTTTGCGCAAAAGCGTGATTTCATCGACTTTGAAGACAAAGAAAATGAACAAAAACTCGACCTCGAACAAAATGCTCGAAAGAGTGCTATGGAACTACTTCTCGATTCTGATTCAGTTTATTGCTTTAGCGCGACTCCTGACAAGTATGTTACACGGTTCATCAACAAGCGCAAACAGTCGAATCCAGAAAAGCAGACTGGCAAATACCATATCTATGAAATCAGTCCTTTGACCTTGATTCATGAAGGTATTATTGTAAATCCTGATATACGTGAAGCAAAGGTTCCAACTGATATGAAGGTCAATGCCCAAATCGCAATGGAATTCATGGAGTTCTGCAAGAACGACAATCCGAAAATCCCTCATAAGATTCTGATTTCCTGCGAAGATTCGAGACATATTGCAGACCTTGAAGATGAACTGAACAAAAATCATTGCACGGTGTTTTCGACATGTGCAAACAACGGAGCGCGTTCCAACTACAATGGTGAAGACCAAGATGAACGTGGCAACTTCATCGACATCTCTCCTTCCGATTTCATCAAACAAGTCGATGAATACAAAGAAGATTGCTATGTTCTTCATATCAGACAGTTGCGTGCTGGAATCGACATCAAGACGCTGACTGACTGCATCATCACAAACAATGCGACACGAGTCAATGATGGCGTGAAAGTCATCTACATCCAGACTATCGGGCGCATCCTTCGTCCCTATGCAGGCGAACGCGGTCGCACCGACGACGGTCGCCTCAAGAAAAAGGGAAACGTACTGTTCCTGATTGGAAGCAGTGACTATGAGGCGATTGCCAGACAGACCAGTGAATTCGCCATGAAATATTATGGTCTCGACGGCGTGAAGGCATTCAGCAAGAATGTCGATGGAAAAAAGACGAATGTCGGTCAAGGTCATGAAGTGAACGAGGCGAAACGCCCGTGGGAAAAGGAAATTGAATTCGAAATCAAGCAGATGCGCGAAAACGTGTTCAAGTTCATCAAAGAGAATGTGTTTATCATGGCAGACACCATGAGACAACTTGGTGGTAAATATACTTTCAATCAAGCTTTGTCTGATTTGCGTAGCCAGTTTGGATATGCTGATTGTTATGAACCTGTTGGTGATTTGTTCAGAGACTATACACTTATGAGCGAAGTCAGCAATCTTTTGAGAGATTATGGCATTAAAGAATAATTTATAAAAATTACAAAGACCACTTGCATTTTATAAAAATTGATGTATAATATATTATGTAAGTGGTCGAAAATAGTCATATTAATCAAAGGAGTATAAATATGAGTCAAGAAGAAATTTGCATGTCAAATGAACGATTTGTTACATTTCCAGAAATTCCTATAGGAACGAAAAATCTCCTTATTACTGGAAAATGGAAAAACGTTTTTGGAGTTTTGGAAGAGGCTCCAAATGGAAAATATACGCTTCCAACATCAGCAGGAAGCAAAGCATTTAAAAATATCATTTCCATTGTGAATTATTTAAAACAGAAAAATATTCTTACTTTGTATTGTAACAAGCCAACTATAGAATATTTTTGCAGATTGTTTACAATTCTTGAAGACCAACATCTTTTTGAAAGTTCAGGTATAGATGATATTTTCAAATACATCCATGCCAATTCTATAGTTGAAGATAAAGAACATGTGTCACAATGGTTTACTAAAAGGGAGAATAAAAGCATGAAATTTGATATGATAATCCAAAATCCTCCTTATGATAAGTCTCTTCATCTTGATTTTTTCAATCTTGGTCTGAATGTTCTTTCCGAAAACGGTAAGATGATTATAATCGAGCCAGCGACATGGTTAATTAATGTCAGACAGAATGGAAAAGCCTCATTATACAATGCAATTAAGCAACGTATTGCAGGTCATGTTGAAAGCGTGGTTATTGAAAATTTAAATAATGAATTTAATACAAGAGAATATTTTCCATTTTCAACTGTCACTGTTGACATGTCAAAAACATTTGAAACAATTGATTTTACATGTTTTGGAAGAAAAAGACAAGTTAAATCTCTATATGATTGTAATCTAATCGGAGATTATGGCTTGATTTGTTCTATTCTCAACAAATGCAAGGCATTTCAACATGGAAATGTAATGAGTAATCATTTGACAAAGAAAAAAATCAATGGTGATTTTTGGTATGCAAAATATTCTTTTATTTTAAGTGGTGGATTTTGTGGCGATGAAAAACGAGCTTTTTCGGACGCTAATTATCAAACGGTATCAAATGGATGCTTTTATGTTAATTATATAAGTTGTTGTTATCATGTTGGAAAAGAAAATGTAATTAGCAAAGACCCATTATGTAAAAAAGATTCTAAAGGAGAAATTAAAGAAAATGTAATTGCAGGAAATATTTATGGCACAAAAGAAGAGCTTGAAAATTGGAAATATTTTGTTTTCAACAATAAACTTCCTTTGTTCATTAATATTTGCTTGACTCTCGACCAAAATAATACATCAAAGCATTATGTTCCTTGGTTGGTTGACCGCAAATATACAGACAATGAAATCAATCAAATATTCGGATTCACAGATGAAGAAATTTCTTTGATTGATTTGACATTGAAGAAGTTTGAACGGAATTCTCCTTGGTTCAAACGGTATATGTTTGGAAAAGAATCTGTAACTGATGAAGAAATCAATACATATCTCAATGGAATTGCATCATGTTAAAAGAAGATAAAAATGAAAAGAGATTGGAACGACATTCTACAACGCAAGAGGATTTCACTCCACCTGCAATAGTAGAAGACATGCTTGCCAAACTTCCACAGGAAGCATTCACGGATTTCAGCAAGACCATGCTTGACAACTCCTGTGGCATCGGAAATTTTCTTGTCAGGATACTTGAAAAACGTCTTGACTATTGCAAGGATGTTGACGATGCTATTTCAGCAATAAAGACGCTCTATGGAGTTGAACTCATGGCTGACAACGTGGAAGAATGCCGTCAGCGTCTTTATGACCTCATTGTGCAAAAATTTCCTGAAATAACGAATGACTACAAAAAGAACTATTATCTAAGGGCGTTGATACGAAATCGAATCCAATGGCATGATTCGCTGAAATTCGATTATAAGCATTGGAAGCCACTGAGCCATACAACGCCTTGTGAAAAGCATGAAACTATTTCGTTTCATGAAACCAAAGAAAAAGATGATAATGAATATCCGATGTGGCATGAAACAAAGCCAGTGCAAATGACTTTATTCTAAAATAGAAAATGAATTTTTCAAAGGAGAAAAATGAACGGCACCGCATGGAATCCCAAAAAGGATATGGAAGTAAAGGAACAAGTTACGCAGGAATTGGTCGAAAGATTTCCTTCGTGTTGTGGAAAAAGAGTTTTGCTGATGACCAGCATGAGCTTCAACGACTTTAAAAAATTCGTATCGCAAGATAAAATCGACGGTGATTCTTTTGTATATAGTGTAGATAATCTTAAATGCAAAGACCTTTTTGAAGAAGGTGATGCGCTTGAAAATGAGACCAAGAAAGATACATTTACGAGAATCTGGAAAAGCAAGATAGAGGAAATATGCAATCAAAACAACATTAGGACTCCTCAATATAAGTTGCTGTTTGGTGATATTATGAATGTATCACTTTGGATGCAATCTGATGAACCGTTCACAGTCGTATATGCCGATACATGCGACAATGTGACAGATAAATTCTTTTCATGGTTGTTTAACGAAGACACACATAATGGAGTGGCGAATGACGGAGTTCTTGCATTTACTCTGATGCTTAATCGTGGAAAGGAATTTAAGTTTCCAGAGAATGTAAAGAATAATAGTGCTAAATTTGCATTTTATGGAGCAGAATACGATGATATGTTCAATATGGAGCATTATGAACAGCAGATGAATGGACTGACACATTTGATAGAATCCACTCATCAATGGGAAGTCGAGGAAATGATTCATTACTGCGAGAAGAACCGAAAGTCCCAAATGGTGTCTGTGATATGCAAGAAATGTAAATAATCAAAAAAGGCTGGAACTTGATTGGTTCCAGCCTTTAAGTTTTTAAGCCACCGACCCAGACTTAGGCTTCGGGGCTTTCGTGCATGTGTAGAACACGTGGTTCGCTGAAGTCTCGACTGGCTTGAATACCGAAAATGACCCCCATCCACTTGGATGCCCGTATGTCCCGTCCAGACCTTTGGACGTGGAATTGATTCCGACTCCTTTCTTTGCGAGGTTCTTGGTGCAGTAGAACGTGTAGTCGTCGCTCCCTTTCAATCCAGACGCATCTCCTGCGACCACCTTCTCGGCGAGTTCGTAGCATTTCTGCGTCGCCTTGTTCAGATTGCGCGAGTAGTTCTTGTATTTTACGTTGCCATCCGCGCCACCCACGCACGAAAACTGCCTGCGCTGTCTCACCACGTCGTATGCCGTCGAAGGGAACATCCCGCTTTTCATGCGGTTGATTATCAGGTGGGCAATCATCTCCATCTCCTCTACGGAGTTGCCAGATTCGGCGTAGATTACACGAGCCACGAAGTCCGTCTTCGCGTCGGTCTTGGTCTGGGGCTTCGTGGCTGGCTTCTGGTTCCTGAGATTGCGGATTGCCTGCATGTCTAGGAACACCTTCTGACCGATGGACAGCTTGTTGACATCCTTAATCTGGGGATTGAATCCCTTGAGCATCTCGGTCGTGATTCCAAGCCTCTTGGCGATTCCTGAAAACGTGTCCCCCTGCTTCACTTCGTAGTAGGTGTTCAGTGTCTTCGGTTGCGCTGGCTTGGGCTGGACTTCGGAAGGCAGGATGACTTTCATTCCAGGCTTTAAAACCGTGTCCTTGGTCAGCCCCGTGTTCAGCGCGAGGATGTTCTCCACCCCTTTCGGCGTGCCACCGCCAAGTCTCCACAGGCTGTCGCCCTTCTGTATGGTATGCGCACTCAGCAACCCGTTGGAAAGCATCAGCGCAATCACGCCAGCCATAAGCTCCTTGTTGCCGACGCACTTCTGCTTCAGCCATTCTATGACATTGAAAGCCACTTTCATGTTACTCGTACTGATGACGGATGCGATGGCGACCTTCTGGAGAATCTCGTTCACCAGTCGCTCGTCGTCGCAAACGCTATTGATATAGCTAATCGCCTGTTGCTCGGACAATCTTCCGTCAAGGGCGAGTTCCATGATTCTGTCTTTGTCTTCTGTCATTGTCCTTTTACCTTGTATATAATGAATCCCCCGTTCAGCACCATAAGGCGAAAAAGTACTTCCTGAAGGAATTGAGTCCAGCCTCGATTCTCTCCCTCTCCTCTTCCGAACTATGGTGCCTTCCCATGCTCAAACCATTGTATTTAACGGCGGATATAAGAGAAAAATAAGAGCACCACGCCATTGATTAATATGGCATGGTGCCGTGGAATTTCCGATTAATATGAATGACACAGCCTACTTGGTCTTCTTCTTCGACTTGTTCAGGCTCTCCATCAACGCCTCCGCGTAGTACGGGCATCTCTTGCTCAAGAGCCTTTTTTCGCCGTCCATCGTCGGATAGACGTACTCGTACCCGCATGCCACCTTCTCGCATCGGTCGTGCCCTTCGACGGAATGCCAGCCTCTTTTCACGACATCAATCTCCCTGTGCTCGCACTGCTTGCACCACTTCCATTTCGCCACCGCCTCGCCTTCCTCGGCGATGACGGTCTCCTGAAAGTCCGTCGTCCCGTTGGGGTTTATCACTTTGCCGTACCAGACATGCCTTTTGTAATCCGTCATGAGAATTCACCCTCCATCATCGAATAGTTGCCGTCCTGCCCAACAACCCTGTCGCCGACCGAGAACAGCCAGCAGGTTTCATCGAGGACATACCCGTACTTCCTTGCCGACTCCCGCATGCTCTGCTTCCTTTCCTCGGTCATCGGCTCCGTGCTCTTTTTCAGGATGATTTCCTTCATTTCGTCGAGTGGCACGGCATCGCCGTACTCGTCGAAAATCCTCGTGCAGGTGTCGAGCAGTTCCGCCCACGACTTGTAGTCGTTCAACCCTTTTTCTGGGATTCCGTGCAACGTGAATTTCCACCCCCACGAATTCTTGCCGACATGGAGGGACTCAGGTATCTGGTGCTCGAACCCGCAGTCGCATGTGACTGTGAGCACCCGACCAGTCTCGCAATAGTAGTTCGTGCCCATGCCAAACCTTCACTCCTTCTTTTCGGCAAGCCCCTTCATGCCTTTCAGGGTTTCCTCAATCCTGAACAGCCTCAGCTCCATGTCGTCGAAACGGCGTTGCGCCTCGTCAGAGAGGATTGTCGCCTTGTCCTGCCTCTTGAGGATTTCCTCGGCTTCCTCCTTGCATGGGACGAATACTGCGGTGAAAAGAAAGAAGAACGTCGCCAGAATCGAGGAGACGATGTGCCTCTTTTTGATTGTGAACGTGAATATGTTGTCGTTGAAATACCCGATGATGAGAAATGTTGACAGCACTGCCAACAGCGTGAACAAAACAGCCGAAATCCCGCAGATTGCCTCGCCCTTGCTCAAAAGATACACTTCCCACGCGCTCATTCCGCACCTCCTTCTGGGACGACCTTCTCCGTCCCGAAAACCTTTCTCCCCTTAACTTGCGCACCGTCGTAAATCCAGCATTCCCCATACTGGGAGAGGTTGTCCTCGGACTGGACAAGCCCTCCGAAATCGCCTCTCTTGACATCGCCGAAGTCCTTGCAGGCGCGGATGCGCCACATCCCGTTCGCCTCCTGCTTGTAGAGGACGTACTTCTTGCCGTCCTTCGCAGCAAAGTCGAGCATCTCGTCGTCGAAGTCCATCTGGGGTTCGGGCGCGGGTGGCGGAACGGCGACCGTTTCCCGCGTGGAAGGGGACGAACTCGAATCGCAGAATACCTTGTGAAAACGATTGCCGAGAGTGTCGAAACGAGTGGCTATCCTGTCATGCATTGTCTTGCTGGCGGGATTCTGGCCTCCCTCCTGCATCCGCCCGATTGTGTCGCCCTGTTTGACAGCCATGCCAGCGTAGCCACCGCCGTTTTCGATGCCAGCATGCTTCCAGTCGTCCCACAAGTACGCAAGGTTGTGTTTTCTCTCGCATTCGGCTAGTTCGTTCGCGTCATTGAGGATGCTGGCAACCTCCTTATCCGTTATGGCATTGACTTCCCCGCTCTGATTGCCCTGTTGGTCCACGGGCACCATGTCTTTCGCCAGCTTCATCATTTTCTTCGCTATTCTCTCGTTTTTCATCCCCATTTCCTCCGTTTGTTTCCCCCTGCTTTGCTTCGGTGGTTTGGCAGGAGGCATCGGGATGCATGGACCAATCGGTCTTCCGCAAAAAGACATTTCCTTCCTCCGTACAAGCCTTATCCTCTTTTTTCCTTCTCAGCCGTAAGCTCGTTGTACAGCAGTTGCAGACGGTATCTCCTCCCGTTGGTTTCCTCGACGGCTTGCTGGTACTGCTCTCTTGACTCCCTTTCCTTCTTGTCGATGCGCCTCCTCATCTCGAAGATGAGCCTCTCCTTCCAGAGAAGGAGGTTCTCCTTTTTGGAGTACGCGGTCATCCTGCCTTCGACAAAATCGCCGTAGTCCGTTATCCCCTCGTTGTAATTCGCAACCGCATTCTCGGTGGGGCGTTCGAATTCCGACACGGTGAACTGCTCGTTGTGCAAGTCGATTCTGCACCATGTCTCGGTCTTGTTAAGCTCGCTTCTCATGCTGTTCAGCTTAATCAGCTCTCTTTCCTTGTCGTCAATGCAACTTGCGCTTTTCCGACATTCATCTATTTCGAATTCCTTGTGCCTTACAAGAGCCTCCATCAGCATGCGCTTCGCGTCTTCTTCCTGCCCCTTGGATTCATAGACCACCATGTATGTGCATTCTGGAGGATGGAACATTCCACGACCGACGACACTCTGCACAAGCGTCATCGTCCCATTGGAATCCGTATTTGCCACGGTATCCGTATAATATCCCTTTTCCCCCTCATGCGAATTGAAAAAGGCGTTGGTCTTGAATTCGCCGTTTTCAAATTTCACACATAATAGATTCTGTTTTTCGTTCATGTCAGTCTCCTTCTTCCCAAGCCCTGTCCTCAAGCTCCGCCTCGAAGTCGTCTCCGTCCTCGATGGCGTTCTGGATGGTTCGGAAATCCCATTTGAACGCCTTGATTGCCTTCGACATCGCCTCTTCAAGCGTGTCGGCGTAGCCCTCGCCCTCGAATATCGGGGCACTGCAATACGCCTTGGCGCGGTACTGGTGCAACTCCTCGTTCGGGGGATAGACATCAATCTCCATCTCCTGCGACCCCTCGATGTGGTATCCGCCCTCCTCGTTGTCAGTCCCGTTGAAATACCTGATGACCTTCAAATCCTCTTCCGTGAACCCGTTCATTTCCGCTCCTTCTTCTTCTTGATTCCAAGCACATTCAACGCCTCGTCCGACTCGAACGAGAGTATCAGATTCAAATGCATCGTCCCGAACGCATGCGTCCTCTCCACTATCGCCTCGGCGGAATCGGGGTTGCGTTTCAACGCCACCCCCTTTCTGCCGTTGTCGCACGTCACGAAGAACATGTCGTCGAAACGGCGCATGAATTCGTCAAGCTCGTCCTGCGGGAACCAAGACGAATACTCCTCCTTGTACTTCCTCTCGGCATACCCCCTCGCGGCGCGACCGTATTCGAACAGCTTGCCTTCAGGGATGAACACGCATGGCTTCCCATACAAGTGCTTGCAATAGAACGCCATGCTTATCACCTGGCACCATCCGTATCTCCCGACTTTCTTCATTTCGCCACGGTCTCCATCTTTTTCCTCTCCTTCAACAGCATGAGAGCGTCGTGCAGTTCGCGGACGGTCATGCCGTCTGGGATGTTGCCCGTGACATCCGCCGTCTCGTACTCGTACTCGAAGCCGTATGCCTCAAGGAGCTTGAAGTGCGCATCCTGCCTTGCGCGTTCGAACGAGCCAGTCGTGAAATCGGAACGCCTGCCACGCACAGGCTCCCACGTGAGGGAGTCGTTGCTCCAGCGTTTCAAGTCCTCAATCAGGTTGAGGTACTCCGTGCATGCCTCGATTTGCTCCGAGGTCATCGTGTTCTCGTTCTCCTCTCCACGGGCGCGGACAAGCACGGACTCCACATGCTTGCGCTCGTTCTCTGGAATCGCTCCAGACTCAAGGAGCTTCTTCAGGACGCAGTACATCTCCACGGACGTGGACGCAAGACGGGCGTTAGCCTCGTCAGCATTGTCGTCCCCCGTGTGGAACACGGCGATTTTGCGACCGTCCAATGTCTCAAGCCACCATTCCATGTGCTTGCCGTTGTCCTCGGCGGGGGCTGGCTCATGCTTGACATCGCCAGTTTCGGGCATGAGATGGAGGCTGGTTTCCTTCGCAAGGCTCTTCGTCGCGTAATCCAGCGTCCCGTCGTTGGCTTCCTCAAGCCTCGCCACCCACGGCTCCTTCGTGAACTTTTCCATGATTCGCTCCTTATGATTCGTATATCATGATGAACATCACAACGACGACGAACACCACGATGGTTATCTGTGTCTCAGTCATTTTTCCCAAGCCCTTCAGACATCAGCTTCATGCGTTGCTCGCAGTCGTACTCCCAGTCCTCGTAGCACTCTCCGACGATTCTTCCGTCAAGCTTGGACACTTCCATCAGGCTCAATTCCTTGCCAATCGGGACGTTCGCCACGTCGCGGACGATATTCCCGTCCTTGTCGAAGCTCATGTAAATCCGTGGGACGAATCCATCCGCATCGAAATGATTGCCGATAATCTCCTTTTCCTTTTCGTTCAGCTCGGAGATTCTCTTCTGGCTCTCGGCGATTGCCTTCGTCTCCTCTTCGCGCAACTTTGCAAGCAACGCGACCTTCGCCCTCGGCACGTCCTTCGGGTCGCACACGGCGACAATCCCATATTCGTCGTAACAGAACATGATTCCGTCGCTCTCCTCATGGCGTTTGAACTTGCCCATGTAACGCTTGAGCACGGGAGGGTTGCTTATGAGTTGCGGATACCACTTGCCGTCGCTCCCGTACATCAGGAACGCCTTGCGTTTCGGTTCGTCATTCATTTTTCTTCCCCAGTTTCCGTTCGACCGCAACCCTCTTGGATTTCAGTTTCCTGATTTTCCCACGTTGCTCGGATTCCAGCTTCCTGCGTTCTTCAACGAGCTTGCTGAGATTGTCTTCCTCGACCTCAATCAGGGCATCAAGCAGGACAGCCTTGCCTTCCTCGATTTTGCTCTTCGGGCAAACCACGAACTTGGTAATGAAAGAGCGCGTGTAGCCGTCGCCCTCTTCCTTCTGGTACAGCGTGATTCCGTCGCCGAATTCCTTAAGCTTATCGACGGTCACGGAAGTCGGTCCATAATAACCGTCAACGTTGCGTTCCTCGAACTTGGTCTTGTAACAGTCCATCTTCAAGACAATCAATTCATCCATGCCGTTCATTCCCCAATGCTCCTTATGCCTCAAGATTCTGCTTTATTTCCTCGTAGTCCCTGATTGCCTTGTCGTTGAGGGAGGTTCTGGCTTCCGCGCCTTTCCTCGCCCTCTCCGTGCTCGCCTTGCATTCGGCAATCATATGGTCGAGCAACCCCTTCTTGCACTCAATCAGCCTGTCCTCGATGCAGTCGCCGACGAACGAGCCGTCGTCCTCTTTCCTGATGATGATGGTAGCCCTTTCGCAGACTCGGTTGAAGACCGCCTTCTCCACAAGGAAGCCGAAGTCGCCGAACTTGACGTGGCACCAGACTTCCTTCTTCTTTTTGGACGACTCCTTATCGACAAGCCGTCTCCAGTCCTCTATCTCGCCGACGTACAGCTTCTCATTTCTGAGAGACTCCTCAAGATTCGCAAGATTCCTCTTGTGGAGTTCGAGGTAGCACGACGCGATTTCACGCTTCGCAACCTGTATGTCGGATGCGTAGCATACCGCGAACACCCTCATGCTCTCGTCGGGGGCGATTTCGGACAACCGAATCTCCATGCCTAGGGGCAATGCCTTGTAGAGCGAGGAACGCACGAGTTCCTGACAGTCCATCGGGTATATCTTCCATTCTGTGATGCCAGCCATCATGACCGTCACCCTGTCGTGTTTACCGAACCTTATTTCCTCTGTCTTTTCCATGAAGCACTCCTTTGGTCTTCTTTTAAATCATCGCCTTGTATTTTTCCGCTCGCTTCGCCTTGTTCTTGGATTCCTTCTCAAGCTCCCTAACAAAGATTCGCATCAGTTTCTTCTTGCATTCGTCAAGACGCTCGCCGATGCACTCCCCGTGGAATTCGCTCTCGGTGTGGAATTTGTCCTTGATGACGCAGGTCTTCAGCGTGTCCTTCTCGTCGGTCTTCAACAGCACCCTGAACTGGTCAATCGACATGCCTTCTTTCTCGAAGGATTTTTCCGTGAACCAGATTGAGTACCACGTGAACCACTTGTACCCCGCTTTCGGGTTCTTGAGCGTCAGCTTCTTCTTGGACGGCTTGCCGAGTGCTTCCAGCTCAGCCTCATGCCGTTTGACATCATCCATTAGCGTTTTGTATCGGTTTTCCCGAATGGCAAGCTCCCACTTCTCCTTTTCGAGCTTGTGGCGAATCATGATTCCCAACGCCTTATCGATGTCGCGCACACGGCACTTCATCTCCTCGTAAAAACCGCCGACCATGATGGCTTCGATTCCGTCTTCAAAATGGGTTCTTTCGCCATTTTTTCTTTCCCAGTCCGACTTCGAGAATGGAAGCACCTTGTATGTTTTCGTGACAACAACAAGCTCGTCGTCGTTCGGCGTGACTTCGGTCTCATTGGCAGATTTCACCGTCTTTCCCATTTTTTGACTCTCCTTCGATTAATTTATTTCTTCCAGCATATCCCTGAAACGGTCGGCGAGGACATCCCCGACATCGACCTTCTTCGCGTATTCGTCTTTCTGCTGTTTAATCAGCGAGATTCGCTTGTCGAGCACCATGCGCTTGCAGGCTTCCAAATCCTCTTTCCAGCATTCGCCGACGACTTCGGATTTTATTACCTTGATTGTAAACGCCTTGTTGACGAAATGCTCCTTTCGGCTCAGCGTCTCCTCGACCCTGGTATCCTTCTCGTATCCGTCCGCTCGGTAAATCTCCTTCTCGTCGATTTGCCACCCCTTCGCGTCGTCATACCTGACAGTGCAGAACACGGCGAATTTCGACTCGTCCATGTCGGGCATGGAGTTGTACTTCTCCTCCCATCTTTGTTGCTCTTCCCTCAGCGAATCCATTTTTTCCTTCAATTCACCGATTTGCTGTCCAATATAGTAGGAGGCATAGCCTTTGGCAAAGAGCTTCTTGCCTTCCTCGACATACTTCCGTGGGCAGACAACATAGATGTCATCACCATAATCTTCGTCGTAGTAGTTGACGAAGAAACGGGCGTTGTCCGTCTTGAGCCTGTAGCCGTAGAGAGAACGACGTTTACACGGATTTATCCTGAAGTTGATTTCCTCGTCAACTTTAATGCATCCATTGAACCAGATTTCCACAAGGTCTAGTTCCTTCACCTCTTCTTCGGTGATTGTGTCTTTCAGCATTGTCATTCCCCTTTGATTTCAATTCGGTTCATGATTCCTTTGCAACGGTTCATGAGATGGTTGTTTTCGTTCACATCCCTTTCGTAGTATTCCTTCAGTTTCTCGTTTCTCTTTTCAAGCCACTTGATTCTCCTGTCGAGGATGATGCGCTTGCATACGTCGAGGTCTTCCTCCCAGCATTCACCGTGGTACTGCCCGACGAGGTTACGGTCCTCATCGACTTTGAATGCGTTGCTGACATGGTGGGTTTTCCCAGTCGTCATTTCCATGACGATGCTTGTCGCGTCGTACTTGTCGCGGGGCTTCATCGTCTTTTCAATCTTCCAGCTTCCATGCTCGACAAACACGACGTTGCACATCATGCCGTTGCCGATGCCTTCGTCGCACCCGACCGAGGCGAACGCATTTCTCATTCGCTCGATGTCTTTTTCCCTGTTCTCGATGTCTTCCTTCTTCCACTTGATTTCATTGTTGCCTCTTTCCATGAGGTAGCGGAGCAGGAGCTTCTTGGCTTCGGAGACATGCTCCTTCTTGCATAGGGCGTATGACTCTTCCTCGGTCGTGTCGTACTCCCTGTCGTCGTCGAAGTAGTAGTACACGACCGCGTTGACGGACTCAGCCACCTTGTCGCCATAGGGCTTGTTCTCCCCTCCGTACTGGCTCCGCTCAGACCACGCCGTGATTTCGAATTCGCCGTGCTCGTATTTGATTTTCAGCATTTCATCGCTTTTCTCTTCGTCCATGAAACCGCTCCTTTCAGGATTTCGCAAACAAAAAAGGCACTCCTGCGCCTTTCCAATAATATACCGCGTTTTCTGGAAATTGCAAGTAGTGCCTTGTGATTTTTTTCTTTTTTCTTCGGTTACGGATTTACCGCTTGACAATCATCCCGCTGAGGTCGTCGATGTCGTAATCGACTTTTCTCAATCCGAAATCCTGACCGTTGAAATCAATCCTGCATGTGTACTTTTTCTTTTCGCTCATTTGAAAATTTCCTTGTCCTTGTGGAATTTTGCGATTGCATCCTCGATTTTCGAGTAGTTCATCTTTTCTTCGTCTATGCGGATGAGCGCATTCATCCTCTCATTGTTCAAGAAGTTCAATGCCAGTTGAAACAAATTCCGCTTGCACACTTCGACATTGTTGCCCTCTTTCCAGCAACTCCCGTAGAAAAAATGACCATCGACAAGGCTCTGGGACAGTTCACTGTCCCTGTACTTGTCCCTGTCGCTCGCGGGGATTTCCTTCTCCGACACGTCGAAGCCCTTTTCCCAACTCCATGAAATGAAGAAGCGTGTGAGCTTCTTCTCGTCCGCGTCCTGCGTCTTGCCTTGAATCGTTTTCAGGAGGCTCTGCATCAAGCCAAGCCTGCGCTCCCTGTCCTCGATTTCGTTTTTCTGCACATCAGACAGGTGCTTGAGCAACAGCTCCTTTCCTTCGTCGGCATGACCAGCGTCGCAAATGACATAGGTCTCCTCCGCCTGTATTGTCATCGAGTCGGAACTGCGGAGCGACCAGTGGTACGCCTTCGCGTGTTCAGACTGGGCTACCACATCCCCTTTCCTTTGGTTCACGAACCCTTCCGCGTCCCTGTCCTGCCAGATGTTCGTTTTCAAAGCCCCGTTCTCGTACACGATGCGGAGCTTGCTCAATGGCGTGTCCATGCCGTTTCTCCTTTAAAACAGAATATGAGGTTGCTTTTTCTGGACTTCCTGCGTCTTCGGCTTGTCCTTCGGGTCATCCCTGTCCATGAAATAGAACATGGTCGAAAGCACGACAATCACGGCTAAGACAATCACGAGAAAGGCTTTAAGAAACGCCTTGAACATCTCCCATTCGCGCCGTTCTCGGTCGGCTCTCCCTTCCGCGCACTCCTCCGTGTAGAACGACATGCCTTTTATATACGACTTGTCGAACCACGACGCGCAGTATTCCTTTCTCAGGTTGCACCAGTATTTCAGCTCGCCATCGACCAGCTTGTGATTGCCATCGTCGATGTAAACGCATTCCATGCATTCATGTTCGGGATGGACGAAATGCTCATGCTCGTCGTCATCGTCATGACGGTGGTGGTGCCCGCCACCGTTCATGCTCTCCCTTATCCTCTGCGCCGCCATGTGGGACGCGACATACGCGCCCACGGGAGCCACGATTATCGGAAGCATCATGCGTCAGTCTCCTTTCTTTTCATTCTCTTCTTTTTTGATTTCGCTGATTTCAGAGTCGATGATTTCAGAGTCGATACTGCTTTCGACATCGAATTTTATCATCAAGAGGAGAAGTAGCGTGAAAACAATGCCGAGAATAATGGCGACCGCTTTCGGATACAGGACGAGAAAGGTGAACCCGATTATGAAGAAGAAGAGCACTTCGAATATCTGCCAGAATGTCCAGAACCACAATGCGACTTCCCTTTTCAGACCGCCTTCCTTGCAACTTTCAAGAACCTTTTTCTTTACAATCCACATGTCAATTCTCCTTTGCCTCCGATGCCTTTTTGAATTCTTCCAACGATTCCAGCTTGGATTCGAGCAAAGCGATTTCCTTGCGTTTCTTTCCAATCTTGTCTTCAATGCTCCCCATCAGCTTCTCAAGCAGGATTGGCTTCGCCTTTTCAACATCGTTGTACCTGCATGTCGCCTTCACCCATTCATCGGACTCGTTGAATTTGCATTCGAAATCCCCTATGAAAACAGGTATGGCGCATGCGTTTGATTCATTGACCGTGAACTTCCCGCCGATTCCGAACGAGTCGAACCCGCAGGTGACTTGGACGAAATGATTGCCAGAAGGACGCAATTCGTTCTGCATCAGTTCGGTCAGCTTGTCGAGCATACTGCACGGGAGTCCAACGCGGAATTCCTCTTTCCGAGCCACGTCGAACAGGACTTTCCTGCCGACCGCCTCATCTTCGCAGACGGCGTGGTACCACCTGTCCTTGTTGATACGATTCTCGCACCAGACTTCAACCCCGTCCGTTGCGGTGACAAGCTTCCAGTCGTCTGCGCGTCCCCAGTATTTTTCAGTCTCGGTCTTGTACTCGCACGTTTTCAATGTAATCATCGTTTTTTCCATATCAGCCCTTCCGTCATGGTTTATTCGTCATTGCCGAAGTCGTTGCCGTACCCGTTTTCCTCAAGGTCTTCAAGGTCCACGTTCTCGTCGAATATCCGACGCATGGTTTCAAGGACTCGCATCAGCCTGTCCATTGTCTCCAGCTTGCCCATCATCTTGTGCCCCCTTTGATTTCAGCAATACACGCCATTTGGCATGCCATTCTGGGACGAATCCTTTTTGAACACATTCAGACGTTTCAGCATCCCGCCCATGTTGACCGACATGCACACGCCCTGAATGACAGGCATAGGCATTGTGCCGTAGCTCTCGTTTTGAGCCTTCCTGCATTTTTCATGCAGGTCGCATCTATCGCAGTTCTCGATTAAATTCGCGTAGCTACCGTCGTTTTCGATGTCGGACGGAACCACATCGTACTTCTCGCCGTCGATGACGATGCTGTTGATTGTAACTGGTTTGCTCATTGTTTTCTCCTTTGGGACAAAAAATCCGCGATGTACTTTCCCTTAATATACATCGCGGATTTGAAATTGCAAGCGGAGATGGAGAAAAAATCACGGATTTATCTGGATTCCTGTTTTTTTGAAACAACTGTCGATTCCCAACAGACTAATGCACATGTAGCGCAACACATTGTCGTCGATTCCCCCATGATAACAATATTCATAAAGGTCGCAAAAGGAGCAGATTCCTTTAAAGCTTGACATTTCTTTCTTTACATACCTGTCCCCTCTGAAAGTTATGTACTTAAGTTCCCATGATTTCATTTTCATTCCTTTTTGAGATATTGGTTTATCCTGAACAACGAATTGCATAGGGAATTGAGAAAGTTGCCTTCTATGGGTTCTAGGCAGTATTCCTTCAAATCGCATTTGTCGCACACCTTGCTGAAGCCCTTCGACTTCCTCAGCTTGTATCTCACGCCACCAAGCGTTACCATCTCAATCTTTTCTTTTTTCATCTTCAACCTTCTTGAAGCTCATGCATGCCTCGTAATTGATGTTGGCGCAGATTTCCACAAGCATGTTCCCGTCGTAGCCGAACGCCTCCTCGTCGCCCTTGACGCAGTACCCGTACAGGTCGCAACACTCGCAGACATACCCCTGTTCACGCCTGACCAGCCTGTACGTGTTCCCGCCAAGGGTTATTGCCCTGAGATTAAAACGGTTTATCCTGTCCATCTTTCTTTCCGTGTGCCTTCCAAATCATGTTGTGTTCGATTATGCTGTCGCAAATGTACATCATCCTTTCGTGCCTCTCGCATTGCTTCAAAAGCCCGCACGCCTTGCAGATATTGGGTTCATCAGCGTGCACGGGCGCATACTCCACGCCGTCGAAAACAATCCTCGTAAACCTTTTCATCCATCTGCCCTCTTGAAGTAAGTGCTTGCATCCGTTATCTTCCCGCAGAGAATCACCAGCCTATTGTTCAGACCGCCGTCATCCGCCCAACAGTACTCGAACAAGTCGCAGATATGGCACAAGTGGTAGTCACTTGGCTTTCCTCTCTTCGCCACGTACTTCTTGCCTTCCAGGCAATACACCATAACATTTTTCTTCATCATTGCCTTCTTTCTTGAAACAGTATCTCGTGCCGACCAGATTGGTGCAGATGGGTATCAGCTTGTTGTCTCTTTCCCCGTTTGGTCCGCAACGATAAATCAAGTCGCATCCGTTGCATGGAAAATAACCGTCGTATGGCTTCGGGACATACGTCGTGCCGTTCAGAATGATTTTAACAAGCGTGCTCATTTGTTTTTCACTTTCCTGAAGAGTATGTGCTCCCCGAAGTCCCCGCATATCCTTCGGAGCTTCTCGTCGTAATGGTGCCTTATGCAGTATTCATACAGGTCGCAACGCTCGCAGACATTGTACATTGCGTGATTGAGCAACGTGTACGCCTCGTACTCCGCGCCGTCGAAGACAATCCTGCTTATCTCCTTCGTGTCCATCCCTATCCCTCCTGCTCGAAATACATCCCTTTCCCGACAATCGAAATGCATATGTTTCTCAGATTCTTCCAGTCGTCCTCCCTTGCCCTGATGACACCAATGCAATACTTGAACAAATCGCAATGGGTGCATGGAAAGCCCTGATGCTCCCCCATAGTCTTTGGGACGTATGTCTTGCCGTCGAAGCGTATTTCCCTGAGAATCCCTTTCATTCTTCCGTTTCCCTTACAAAGTACATCCTTGTCGGCGTTGAACACGTGCAGAAGTATGTCAGTTTGTTTCCGTCGTCGCCATGATAGCAGTAGTCATGCAAGTCGCAGTAACCGCAATGAGCCTTGTCCTCATCTCCGAGCAACGCCTTGTATCTCACATCGTTCAGAACCCAAGTCTTGATTTCCTTGTCAAACTCCTCGTCATACTCTTCGTCATACTCTTCGTCAAACTCCTCGTCATATTCCTCGTCCATGTCCTCTTTCATTTTCCGTCGCCTCTTTTGAAATAAACATCATGGCGGATGGTATTCGCGCAAATCCTTGGAAGAAAGTCCTTGGAAGGGGAGCAATACCTGAACAGGTCGCAATCATAGCATGCGTATCCGCATCCCTTCCTTTTCGGCATGTATCTCACTCCGTCGAAGACCACGCACTTGATTTCATTCACGTTGAATTTCAATGGCATTTCCGCATCTCCTTGAAACGGGAAAGATTCGGGCATATATGAAAGCAAATCTTCCTTATCCGATTTCTTTCATTCGAAAAAAGGCATTGTTCGTTCAGGTCGCATTTCATGCAACACTGCTCGCCTGTTTTCGAAGGGATTATCTCATATACCGTCCCGCCTAGAACAATCCGATTCATTTTCATTTCCTGCCCGCTTTCTTGAAATATACGAAGTTTGAAAACGCATTTGTGCAAATGCGCTTCATCCTGTTTCCGCCCGTTTCCGAAATGCAGTACTCGAACAAGTCGCATTTCGAACATGGAACCGCCATCCCTTCGTATTTGGACGGGACTGGGTAGTACATTGTCCAATCCAAGGAAATGCCGATTATTTTATCGTTCTTGTTCATTTCCCTTCAGCTCTCTTGAAGTATATGTCCGCGCCGATTGTCAGTGCACAGATATACTGCATGTGGTCTTTCGCTGGATGGCAGTATTTGCTGAGGTCGCAGACATCGCATGCATCGACCGAATCGTAGAGCACCTTGTATCTCTCGCCGTTCAGCAGTATCGCCTTGAATCTTCTCATCTCTTTTATCTTTTCTCCGCCTTCTTGAAATAAACTGTTTCCCCGAACTTCGTGCATATCTCCCTTATTTTATTGCCTTTCTCATTCTCGAAATAATGAAGGGAAAAGCATATTTTGTTCAAATCGCAATTGAGGCACACCCCAAGACCGTCCTTGTTAAATATAGCATCGTATTTTGTGTTGTCAAGGACGACCGACTTGATTATCCCTTCCATTTTCAATCCTTCTAAAATAAAAGCCAGAACCGAACGTACAGCAGATTTTCAGCAAATTGTTTTCAAGCCTCCCATTTTCGCATACGGTCGTGCATGGTTTTCTCAGGTGGCAAATCCAGCATGCCGCCTTTCCCGTCTTTGTCGCCTTGTATCTGGCTCCTTCGAAAACGACAATCCTTTCCTTTCTGCATGTCAGCTTTCTTGTCCGCCTTCTTGTCCGTGTCAGCTTTTTTCTTGTCCGTCTCATCTTTTTTCATCCTTCTTGAAACGGATGCCTTGCCCGAAACCGCCACATATCACAAACATCTTATGACCTCTTGCCATGCGGTTGTTCGGATGGCAGTAATTGTACAGGTCGCAACTGAAACATGTGCTCTGGTTCTCGTCGCTCGCAATGTATTTCACGCCTTCCAGCAGTATCGACTTGAGTTTCATCCCCTTCATTTCCCTTCCGCGTCTTTCTTCACAAAGTACATGCTTTCGCCAAATGTCCGACAACAGAAATCCCCAAGGATGTTGCCGTCTTTATTGCAATAGTCGTTCAAGTCGCATTTCATGCACACCCTTGAGGAAGTGTACGACCTTTTCGGTTCGTACTCCATCCTGTTGAGTGTTATCAGTTTAAGCTTTTTCTTCATTTCAGGCGTCCTTTTTCTTCAAGTATCCGCTCGACCCCATCATCTGCACGCACATTATGCGAACCATTCCTCTCGTTGAAAGGCACTTCTTATGAAAATCGCAGAAAACGCATCCCGCGATTTCTGGATTCCCCGATTCAACTCCTTCGTATTCCGCCCCTTCAAATACGACCTTGACTAATTTCATCGTTTTCATCATTATTGCCCCAAGGCTTTTTTGAAACAAGCCCCCATTCCAAGCGTCTCCGCGCAGAATGGGCGAAGCCCACCATCGGTTTTCGTGTTTTCCCAACAATATTCCTTCAAGTCGCACTTGTCGCATGAACACCCCACCATGACCCTGCACGGTATGTACCTCACGCCGTCAAGGACGATGCACTCCATCTCGACTTCCTTATGGTTGAATATCATTATCATGGTTCACCCTTTTGAAAAAACGAAATTGCCAGTTGTCGCATATCATGCTCAGATTCCCGCCTTTCTCAGAATGGCATTTTTCCTGAAGGTCGCAATACGTGCATGTCAGACCGCTGTCGCTTTCCTTCATCTCGTACTCCTCGCCGTCAAAGACAACTGAAACAAGCCTCAAGTTCTCCCAGTTCATTCGACCTTCCTCTCAAAATGAAAATGGGGTTTGTTCGCCCTGACGCACAAGCCATGTATCAGCTCCATCCTTCCCACGAAGCACACTTGGTAAAAATCGCAATTCCCGCACACAACCATTTCGTCTGGCGATTCCACCGCCACGTATGTTTCACCCTCGAAACGGATTTTTGTAACCGTCCTCGTTTTCATACTCTGTACTTCTTCAACCTCTTGAGGCAATATTCAAGTCCAATCAATTTAGAGCATAAAGTGCAGAAATTCCCGTTTCCATTGTCGTTTTCATCGCAGATTTTTCCTGCGTCGCAATGAAAACACGCACTGTCTGTCACAAAGTGTGGCTTGTACTTTACGCCATTGAAGACAATGTATTTCACTCGCATGATTCATTTCCGCATCCATCAATTCCTATTGCTTCATGTGCCTTTTCTCTTGAAGAACTTATTGAATCCAAGAAGGAAGACGCACATACTGCCATTAAAGCAAGAATTGCATTCCTCGTTGTAAACGAATTTTCTCAAGTCGCAACAACCGCAGGTCTTTCCGTTTGCTTCACAAGGCTCGTACTCCACTCCCATGAGGACGACCTTCTTCAGCTTTCCTTCCGTCCTCCAAGACCATTCCTTTTTTCGCGGGTCGTTCATCTTCAAATGTCTTCCTTCTTCTTGAAAAAACAATCCGCTTCCAGCAGATTGAGGCACAGGCTGTTGAGATTGCTTTCAATATCGTATGTCACGCAGTCGCAACTCTCGCACAAATCGCATTTGGAGCAACAAGGAACGCCAGCACTGTAGTTCCTGCAAGGTTTGTACATCACGCCGTTGATGGAAACCATTTTCAAATTGCGTCTGATGTCTTCTAAAAACTTTTCTCTCAAGGATTCCATAGGTGCCATTTTGCCTTCTTCACAGTTCATTCCAGTTTTCCAGACTTTTCATCTTCAAACCCGCCGTCCGAGACTTTCTTGAAGCAATATCCTATTCCAATGAAATAGGAGCACATGCGGTTGAGTCCTCCCCTTTCTTTGCCGTAGTGCTCGTCGCAAATCTTCCTTACGTCGCAGAAATTGCAAGCTCCGCTTCCTCCTCTTACGTAACGAGGCGCATATTTGATTCCGTCAAGGACAATGTACCGCAATCTGCATTTCCAAAAGTATTTTTTGAATTTCATGCTTTTATGCCTTGCCGTCGTCTTTCTTCTTGAAATACCTGCTGTTGCCAATCATGCATTTGCAGAGCCTACCCATGTGAATGGCGCATCTGTTCCACAAGTCGCAACGACCGCATGTCTCTCCGTTTATCGAATCGCATGCCTCGTATGCCGTTCCTTCAAACGACATCTTCTCCAATTTCATTTCCTCAAACCGCATCTTTCGAATCCCTCGCAAAGTAACGCTTGTCTCCGATAAGATATACGCATACATGCGCAAAGCAATTCCCTTCGTTGAGCAAGCTCATGCACTGGTCGTGAAGCACGCATTGAAAACACACGGATTTGTCTTTCCGTTTGCCCTTCTCCACCTTGTACTTCTCCCCTTCAAAGAGGACAACCAGATGTTTCTTCATTGGTTCATCTCCTTGAAATATATGTCGTGCTTGGTCAAGTTACGGCAGATGTGCCTCATGAGGGTGTTGTATCTCAGTTCATTGTTCTCGTCAATCCTGTATGCGCAGTAGCGAGACAGGTCGCATTTGAAGCAGGGTGCCCCAGACATGTCCTGCTTCGGGACATACGTCTTCCCGTCAATCGTCACCTTGCTTATGGGTTTCTTCCTTCTCATCCCGCATTCCTTTTTTCAATGCCAGACACGTCCCAAGACCGATGATGTTATAGCACAGCGTGCCCATGAAGCTTTTGCTCTCCCTCTCGTTGTTTATGCTGGCGCAATTGTGTTTCATGGCGCATTCACGGCATGACGGAGGTGGCATCGGACAAACCTTGTATTCCACGCCGTCAAACGTGATTCTTTTTACGCATTTTTCGGACATCGGGTTCTTCCATTCCATCTGGCTTCTCCACTTTCTTAAAGAACTTGTTGCTTCCTCCCAAGTGACCGCAAAGGTAAGGTATCCTGTTTTTAGGGAGACTGCATTCCTCCAATTCACAGTAGTAGCACGCGCTCTTCACGCCATTGTTCACGCAAGGCTCGTACTCCACGCCATTGAAAACAACCCTGTTTACGTCAAATACTATCATTTGGCTTCCCTTCTTTTGAAATGGAAATTATCCCCTAGGATTCTGATGCAGAGCATCATCATGTTTTCATCGGGGCTGTTGTTGTTTATCTCATTGCATATCATCGCCAAATCGCATTCGACGCACGAGTAGTTCGGGTCTTTGTTCTCCTTCTGCTCGTACTCCACGCCGTCCAAGACGATTCTTCTTTTGCATTCCTTTTCCTTCATTGGATTCTTCACCTCTTTTCAAAATGCGAATGCCCGCCGATGAGGTGGTCGCACAGGTCGCCGAGGGTGGTTTTCGATTCAGGCACTATCCAGTCGCAGGGACCTCCGTTCCTGCAACAGAGGTCGCAGAAATCGCACGCCCCCTTGTCGGGGTATTCTTCCTCGTCGTTCCTGCAAGGCTCGTACTCAATTCCATTGAGCACCAGTTTCGTCAGTCTCATGTCGTCAATGCCCATTCGGATTGCCCTCTTCCATTTTGGAAAAGCAATAATAGTCTTCGATAAGACTGGAACACAGCCCCTTGATGTGATTGCCCTCCCCTGAGAAAGCGCATTTCATTCTGAGGTCGCACATGGTGCAATCGTAGTCCCAGTCTCTCTTCAGCGCGTACCTAATCCCTTCGTACACAATCTCCTTCACTTTTTTCTTTTTCCCAGCCATGATTAAGATTTTTCCACTTTTACAAAGCAAGTGTAGGTAACGGATTTGTCCAAGCATGAATGGATGCAGAGATTCACAAGCAGACCGTCATTCATGTCGTCCATCTCAATGCATTCATCACGGAGGTCGCAAACAGAGCATGACAAATCCGTTCCTTCCAGTGTCTTGACCGCATACCTTGTCCCGTTCAGCATGATTGCCTTTAACTTGCGTTTCCTTTTATTTTCCTTCATTGTTTCCAGATTTCTTGAAGTAGTAATTAGGGTCTATCATGTTGTCGCACAAATAACAGAGCATGTTTTCATCATCGCAAAATTCATTCAGGTCGCATTCCTCGCATGTGTCAAGGATTTCATCGCCTGTCACCTGCGGTTCGTATCTCGTCCCGTTCAGGACAATCGTCGTGAAGCGCAACCCCTCCTGATATTTCCTGCTTTTCATCTCCGTTTATCCATCTTCTTAAAATAGTAGTATTTTCCAGCAATACTGGCGCAGAGGGACACGATGCGGTTCGTATAATTCCCGTCCGAATCCTTTTTCCCGCAGGCATCCATCAAGTCGCATTCGTTACACGCAGTCTTCTCGCCTGTCATGTCATGCAATTTGCATTCGTATTCAGCCCCGTCGAAAACAAGCCTGCATCCTTCCCCGTTCATTTCCCGTTCCCCATCCTGACAAAGTAATGGTTGGTTCCGATATAATCCGCGCATAAAAAGAAGAGCTTGTTGTCGTCGCGCCTGTCACCGCAGTAATCCTTAAGTTCGCAAAGCCCGCATTCGTCGTCATTCATGCTACAGCTCTTCACCTTGTATTTCACATCGTTCAACAATATGAACTGCATTGGCTTCTTCTTTTTCATCCAGACCGCCCCTCTTCTTGAAAAGCATCCTTGTGTAGCCCTATCGGATTGACCTTAATCCCGTTTCTTCCTGTCTTCATTTTTGTCAGCCCTCCTCATGCATCTTCCCACGCCAGTCAGATTGACGCAAATATGAAACAGGTGCCCTCTTCTTCTGCACATGTCGTACATGTCGCAATTCCCACACGGGTCGTTCGACATGGAAACAAAGAATTTCAAGCCGTCAAGAACAACCACCCGTCTTTTGTTTTCTTTTGAAGAATTCATAATGCGTTATCAGTTTTGTGCACAGAGTCCCCATCGTATTGCTTTTTGTACAGAACTCGAACAAGTCGCACTTGTTGCAGACGCAGACAATATCCTTCGGTGATATTTTGCCGACCATGAATTCCCGACCTCCCGCTATAACAACATGCAACTTCTTCCCTTTCATTGTGATTTCTTCACGTCATCGGCTTTTACCCAGTATTCCTGCAATCTCGTGATGTTGTCACAGATTTTTCCGAGATTGTGGTTCTCCGCATTGCTCGCGCATTCTTCTTTAAGGTCGCATAATGCGCATACAAGTCCGTAAGGCGCACTGTTTTTCATGTACCTGTTTCCGTTCAGGACGATGGAATGGAACCTTTTCGTCGTCTGGATGCTCATGATTTCTCCATCTTCTTCTTGAAGAAATGATGCCTGCTCATTATTCCCATGCATATCGTGCGCAACTTCCTGCTCCTCTTGTCCTTGCAGGACGCGAGCAGGTCGCACCCGCTTCTTTCGCACCCGCAGGAAAGGAAATCGTCGGTCCAGTGCATTTCAAACATCTGGCCTCCGAACTCAATCATTCGCCTTTTCTTTTCCATTCTTGTCCTTTCCGCATTTCCTGAAATTTTCACGCCTGCCTGTCGTCTTTATGCAGATTCTTCGAAGATGAGAATACTTGCGACAGAAAGCAATCATGTCGCATCCCCTGAAGCACCCCGTGTTGTCCTCTTTCCCGACAACCTCGTACTTGTTCCCGTCAAGCTCGAATATGTGTTTTCTCTTTCCGACGTTCATTTTGCCTCCGTCTGGCTCCACCAGTAGTCAGGGCTAACAGATTTATCGGCATCAAGGAAACTCAAGCACAGCGTACCGAATTTGTATTCATTGTTATTGCAACCCTTGTATAAATCGCAACAAAGACACGAGAAGGTCGTGTCA
>Ga0247610_10001475_pt1 | contig 29165 bp, 21 predicted proteins | sample 174DNAGHGhighgp2_FD_193483 | JGI IMG/M metagenome (GOLD analysis project Ga0247610, IMG submission 193483) | Sheep rumen microbial communities from Palmerston North, Manawatu-Wanganui, New Zealand - 1742 DNA GHGhigh gp2 | ecosystem: Host-associated > Mammals > Digestive system > Stomach > Rumen...
AACAGGCTGCGAGGGAATTCTTCGAACGAGTAGTCTGTTAGGCGAGTGGTACGTATGACGAGTGCCTTGGTGAGGAAATCCATCAATTTCAGCTCTGCCACTACGTCATCTACGCTGAGCACCCATGTGCTGTCAGGCAGCATGTTGAACTCCTGCTCAATCCTGATGTTGTCAATGAAGTTTACGTCGCTCTTCTTGGGTATGGTGAGTTCGCAGCGCTTCACCTGGTAGCTGGAGTCTGCCAGAATGTAGATGTCGCCACGAAATCCGAAATCCTGTTGGTTGTTAGGCATGAAGTGGAGGTGTATGCAACGGTCGCGCTCCACATATGTCGTGTCTTCTATGTAAAAGCGATAGAAGCTGATGGCACCCCTTCCTATGGGTGATGTGAATGGGTGTTGCAACAGTCGTATCTGGTCGTCGTAGATGTTGACATCAGTAAACACGTCCTGTAGCACGGTGTTGAGAATGTCACCAGTCTGGAAAAACTCGCTTACGCCTTTTGACTGCTGACCAATGACGATGTTCTGCTGGCGTCGTGGGTGCTTGCGATAGAGGGTTTGCGTCACCGTTTCATCAACTTGTACAGGGAGTATGAGCTTTTGGGTGTAGGAGCAAACCTCCACCTGGTTCTTCAGCCAGTCAGCATTCTTGTACTTCGGGTCTTCCATCATCGAAGGCGTAATGTCGTTGACGGCAAGCGTAATCTTCTGATACTTATTGTATTGGTAGAAGTCGCGATTCTCGAGGATGGTCTGCTTCTTGTGCTCAATAACCTTGCGCATCAGTTCCACGGCAGGGTTGTTCTTGCGGCTGTAGCGCTGTCGGCTGGCAGTCACTATAACGTCGTCGAGCACTTTGGAGTCAGGACTCAGACGAATGATGAGTGGCACAGTGGTTTGCGATGTGACGTTGACTGACTGCGAGATGTAGCCCATGGCACTGAATGTCAGTTTCCACCCATGATGTCGTGCCACCTTGAATCGTCCGTTTACGTCGGCTGCTGCACCTACGGAGTGTCCATAATAATAAGCACTGGCCATGGGAATGCTGTCTCCATTGCTGGCATCGAGTACTTGACCAGTCAGGAAACGCTGTGCAAAAGTCGGCATGGCTGCTGTCATCAGAAGCAGTAATGCACAAAAAGTTATTATCTGACGTCGCGTGGAGGATGTCATAGTTCTTGTCTTGAGGGGTGGTAAAACTATTTGTTCTTCAACTCTATCCAGAAGGTTGAACCGCTGCCTTCCTGGGAGTCAACTCCTATGTGAGCATTCATTGACTTTGCAATGGAACGGCAGATGGGTAGTCCAAGACCTGTGCCAGGAATGAACTCATCGAGTTTGACGAAATGGTTGAATATCTTGTCTTGTTTATCTGTTGGTATGCCTTTGCCTGTGTCGCGTACCCAAATGCGTGTGTAGTCACCAGGCATCTGATCGTAACCCAGCGTAATGCTTCCTTTCTCTGTGAACTTGATGGCATTGAGCATATACTGCTCCAAAACCTCGGATATGCGCATACGGTCGCTGACAATTTGCTTCGGCTTTTCGCTTACTAAGGCGATGATGTCGATGTCGGCATTTGTGTTCGTCGAACGGAACTGCTCGGCTTTTTCCTTCAGGAGCATGTTCAGGTCGAAAACATCCTTGTGTATTGGCTGTGCGCCTGCTTCAAGCTTTGAGATGTTGACAATGTCGTTGATCATGCGCAGCAGTTTATGGTTGTTTTCCTGGATGAGCGAAATGAGTTGTACTCGTTCTTCCTTGTTCTCCACCATGGGTAGTATATCGCTGAAGCCGACAATGGCGTTCAGAGGCGTGCGTATTTCGTGACTCATGTTTGCCAGGAAAGCCGATTTCAGACGGTCGCTCTCTTCTGCCTTGTTACGTGCAGACGTCAGTTCTTCTTCAATGCGCTTCTGTTCGTCTATACGTCGCGATGTTCCAATGATTTCCAATGGCTGTCCGTCATCATCCCGTTTGCCTATCATGGCATAGGTCTCGCCCCAATAGACGATGTCGGAATGAGGAAGCTTCATCCTGTATTCTTCGTGTATCTCGTCGATGGTTCCCTCAATCAGTTGTTGCAATGAGTGCTGTGTGCGTTCAGCGTCTTCGGGTACCAGATGGTTGAACACGTCGTCAACATCCGTCCCAGAAGCAGGCGAGTAGCTGTTGCTGTCTCGGTAATCGCTGTCAAAGGTAACGGTATATGACAATACATCCAATTTCCATGTGGCAAGTTTCATGGCTTTAAGCACAAGGTCGTACTCGACGTTCTGCTTGTTCATGGTCTCCAGCAAATTCAGTTCTTCCTGCAAATGCTTCTGCTCACGTCGTTGCCACAGCAATATCAACCCTGCAGCCACGATGATTAATGCTCCGATAATCCACATGAGAAAGTCGGAGCTTATCTTCATCAATAACAGGATTTCCGATAGATACATCTTGGCTATAAGTTCATTGATATGGTGCAAAATTACAAATAATTTTGGAATAATGAAATAATTAGGCGTTTTATTTTGCTTTTTTGGGTAAATAGTCGTACCTTTGCACCATATTTATTATTATAATGGAACAAACATTCGAAATGATAGCCAAAACCTTTATGGGCTTAGAACCCGTTTTGGCGAAAGAATTAACCCAATTGGGGGCTAACAACGTGCAGATAGGTCGTCGCATGGTGTCTTTTACTGGTGACAAAGAACTCATGTATCGGGCTAATTTCCAATTACACACTGCTATTCGTATTCTTAAACCTATTAAGCATTTCAAGGCTTCTTCGGCCAACGATGTTTATGAACAGGTGAAACAGATTGACTGGACGCAATACTTGACACTCGAGCAGACGTTCGCTGTCGATTCTGTGGTGTTCAGCGACGAGTTCAGACACTCAAAGTTCGTGTCATATAAGGTGAAGGATGCAATAGCCGACCAGTTTCGTGAGCGTACTGGGAAACGTCCTAATATCAGTGTGGCCAATCCGGACATACGCCTGAACATGCACATAGCCGAGGATAAATGTACGTTGTCGCTCGATTCCAGTGGCGAGTCGCTCCATAGAAGAGGCTATCGACAAGAGTCTGTGGAGGCACCCCTGAACGAGGTGCTTGCAGCTGGAATGATTCTGATGACAGGTTGGAATGGTGACACCGACTTCATTGACCCCATGTGTGGTAGTGGAACATTGCTTATTGAGGCAGCACTCATTGCACATAACATGGCTCCAGGACTATTCAGAAAGGAGTATGCCTTTGAGAAATGGGCTGATTTCGATCGAGAGCTCTTCGACGACATCTACAATGACGACAGCCAGGAGCGTGAGTTCAATCATCATATTTATGGTTATGACATTGACATCAAGGCAGTCAATACGGCACGCTTGAACGTGCGTGCAGCCGGTTTGACAAAAGATATCACAGTGGAAGAGGCCGACTTCAAGAACTTCGTCCAGCCAAAACACAAGAGCATCATGGTGACCAATCCTCCCTATGGAGAGCGCATCTCAACACCTGACCTCATGGGTACATATAAAATGATAGGTGAACGTCTGAAACATCAGTTCGTCGATAATGATGCCTGGGTGCTGAGCTACAAGGAAGAGTGTTTCGAGCAGATAGGACTCAAGCCCAGCATCAAGATTCCTCTTTATAATGGATCCTTGGAGTGTGAGTTCCGTAAGTACCAGATCTTTGGTGGAAAGCTCAAGGTCTTCCGTGCAGAAGGAGGCACAGTGAAGACGGAAGAAGAGAAACGGCAGATGGCAGAGAAACACCGTTTCAAGAAAGAACGTGAATTCAAGAAGCGCATAGAGGAACAGGAGGAGAATGAAGAAGCTGACATCCGCTCGTTTAAGTTCCATACACTTGAACGCAAGTCTGCTGACAGTACGAGAAACAGTAAGCTACGCATGACGGCCAAGCGTGACGGTCATGAACACTTCGACCGTAGTGGTGGAAAGAAATTCAATAAGCCAGGACGTGACTTCAATAAAAAGAACAAGAGATTCAGAGATGAGAACGATTAAAAATCTGGTGACACTGTTCACCCTGCTTGCCATGCTACTCCCCATGAATGCCCAAACCAAGCTCTTCACACTGGAAGACCTGAACTACGGTGGCAGTAATTTCTACAATTTACAGCCACAGAACCTGTACCTGACGTGGTGGGGCGACCAGATGATGTACTTGGATGCTGAAGAAGGTGGCAAATATGATACCAACGGACAGCGTACCACGTGCTTCTCTCTCTCTGACATTGAAGGAACGTGGCATAGTGCCTACTCTGCCGAATATCCCTATGCCGACCAGCCACTGGTGTTGTTAGACAATCATAGGCAGCGAGTGCTCTTTGACTTCGAGAAGAAACAGACGGTATGGAGACAAACCAGTAGGGGAGAGTCGAATAGCGACTGGAACAAGGTGTCTAAGGCTGTTGCTTACGTCAAGAACAATCAGCTCTATGTGCGTACGTCAGATGATATGGAACATCAGTTGACCACTGATGGCAGTCGTGAAATAGTTTATGGACAGAGTGTACACCGTAACGAGTTTGGCATCACCAAAGGCACCTTCTGGAGTCCTGATGGCATGCAGCTGGCATTCTACCGCATGGATCAGTCTATGGTAACTGACTATCCACAGGTGGATATTTTTAATAGGACGGCACAATATGAACCAGACAAATATCCTATGGCTGGAGAAACAAGCCATTTGGTCACTGTTGGCGTCTATAACCTAACGACCAAGAAAACCGTCTATCTGCAGGCAGGAGACCCTACGGACCGTTATTTCACCAATATTGCTTGGAGCCCAGACTCAAAGACCATTTACATGTTTGAGCTCAATCGTGACCAGAACGATTGTCGTCTCGTCAGCTACGATGCCACAACTGGTGAGCGAAAAGCTGAGCTTTATCGTGAGACGAGTGACAAATATGTTGAGCCACTGAACCCTATTGTGTTCCTTCCGTGGAATGCCGACCAGTTTATTATGCAAAGTCAGCGTGATGGTTTTAACCATCTCTATCTGTACAATAAGTCCGGAAAGCTGATCAAACAACTAACGCAAGGGGCTTTCGTCATTATGGAAGTGGTAGGCTTCAACAAGAAAGACCGTAGTGTCATTGTTCAGGCTAATAAGAATCATCCGCTATGCCATAACCTCTTTGCGGTTAATACGAGCAATGGAAAAATGACACCACTCGACAATGGAAGGGGCGTGCATAACGCCATTCTGAGTGAAAGTGGACAGATGCTCATTGACAAATACTCCGAGCCCGATGTGCCTCGTGTCATTAACGTGGTAAATACCTCCAATGCCAAGGCGCACACAACTACACTGCTGACGGCTGAAGACCCATGGAAAGCAAAGGGATTTCAGATTCCTTTGTTCGAAAATGGTTCGCTCAAAGCTGCTGATGGCACGACAGACCTTTATTGGCGTATGGTGAAACCTGCCAACTTTGACCCTACGAAGAAGTATCCGACAGTTATCTATGTCTATGGTGGACCTCATGCCAACAACGTACAAGCTTCGTTCCGATGGTATAGTCGTTCATGGGAGACCTATATGGCACAGAAAGGATATATTGTATTTGTATTGGACAATCGGGGTAGCCAATATCGTGGACGTGACTTTGAACAAGCAACCTTCCGACAGCTCGGACAAATAGAAATGCAAGACCAGATGCAAGGTGTGGCATACTTGAAGAGCTTACCATACGTCGATGCAGAGAAAATTGGTGTGCACGGATGGTCGTTTGGAGGCTTCATGACCATTTCACTGATGGTTAACCATCCTGATGTGTTCAAGGTGGGTGTCGCTGGTGGACCAGTTATCGACTGGAAATGGTATGAGGTGATGTATGGTGAGCGTTATATGGACACACCACAGTCGAATCCTGATGGCTATAAGAAGACGTCATTGCTTCATCAGGCAAAGAACCTGCGTGGAAAGCTGCAGATTATTACTGGATACAATGATGATACTGTAGTGCCACAGCACTGTCTGTCGTTCCTCGCTGCTTGTATAGAGGCAGGGACACAGCCAGACTTCTTCGTCTATCCTGGTGAGCCGCATAACATGCGAGGGCACCAGAGTGTGCACTTGCACGAACGTATTACCCAGTACTTTGAAGACTATTTGAAATAATTACAGCAACAAAGATACCATCGTATGAAAATATTACTTTTAGGAAGTGGAGGGCGTGAACACGCTTTGGCATGGAAAATAGCGCAGAGTAAGAAATGTGAGAAACTTTACATAGCACCTGGCAATGCTGGAACGGCTGACTGTGGAGAGAATGTTGCCATGAAGGCTGATGACTTTGAAGCTATCAAGACGTTCTGTGTGAATAATAACATCGACATGGTGGTCGTAGGACCTGAAGACCCACTGGTAAAAGGCATCTATGACGACCTGCGCAATGATGAGCGCACACAAGGTATTCCTGTTATAGGACCATCTAAACAAGGTGCTGTGCTCGAAGGGTCAAAAGATTTTGCAAAGGCGTTCATGCAGCGTCACGGCATCCCCACTGCCCGTTATGCCACCTTCGATGGTGAACATGTAGAGGAGGGACTGAAATTCCTGGAAACACTGCAGCCTCCTTACGTATTGAAGGCCGATGGCTTGTGCGCAGGTAAGGGCGTGCTTATCTTGCCAACGCTCGACGAGGCAAAGAATGAACTGTGCGAAATGTTGGGAGGCATGTTTGGCAATGCGTCCAGCAGGGTGGTCATTGAGGAATTTCTTAGTGGTATCGAGTGTTCTGTCTTTGTGCTGACAGATGGCGAGCACTATCAGATACTGCCAGAAGCCAAGGATTATAAGCGCATTGGCGAGCATGACACAGGTCTTAACACTGGTGGCATGGGTAGCGTCAGCCCTGTGCCATTTGCTGATAAAGAATGGATGCAGAAGGTTGAAGACCGTATCATACGCCCAACTGTTCTTGGACTGAAGGAAGAACATATTGATTATAAAGGATTTATATTCTTCGGTCTTATCAACGTTGAGGGAAATCCGATGGTTATCGAGTATAACTGTCGTATGGGTGACCCTGAAACTGAAACGGTGATGTTGCGATTGAAGTCCGACATTGTAGATTTGTTCGAAGGTGTGGCAAAAGGAAACCTCGATGAGTGTGAAGTTGTCTTCGATGAGCGTGCTGCCGTATGCGTCATGTTGGTAAGTGGTGGTTATCCGGAAGCCTATAAGAAAGGCTATCCCATCACTGGTATTCAGCAAGTGGAGGGTTCCATTGTGTTCCATGCCGGTACTACATTCGATGCAGAACATCAGCAGGTCGTGACCAATGGCGGGCGAGTTATCGCAGTGTCTTCGTATGGTAAGGACAAGGCTGAGGCATTACAAAAGTCGTTCACAGAGGCACAGAAGATACAATTTACTGACAAATATTTCAGACGTGACATTGGGGCGGACCTGTAACCGATGTTCTTTTTCATGATAAAACGTACACAAAATAAGATAGCGGAAAGTCGTACGACACTACCAGTCGTAGTGTCTTATGCCATTCTTATATGGATGGCAGCAGGACTTCTAACCCATAACTGGTGGATTCAGTTTGCTTGTTTCTTGGTATCCAGCTATCTCATGGTCGAGCTCAATAACCAGAATGCGCTGATTCGCATCTATTCTCGTATGGTGTCATGCTCATTTCTGGTGCTTTCGTGTGCAGGCAATTTCCTTTTCCCATCGTTAGAGACCGCATTGGGACAGCTATGTTTTATCTGTTTCCTTCTATTGCTCTTCAGGACTTATCAGGACAAAGCCTCGCCAGGAGGGACGTTCTATGCGTTTGTGATGATGGGACTTGCCAGTCTGGTCCATGTACGTGTGTTCTTTTTCGTGCCACTCTTTTGGCTGTTCATGGCTTTTAAGATACAATCGCTATCATGGCGGTCGTTCTTTGCCTCCCTCTTTGGGTTGCTGTTACCCTACTGGTTTGCAATGGCTTATATGGCTTATATGGCCGATTTCTCGCCAATACTTGAGCATTTCCAACAATTGGGCTATGTTGAATTCCCCTTTGCTTACGATTCGTTGAGCCTGCAACAGGTGCTTTTTTACCTGCTCCTCGTCGTTATCGTTGCTATTGGAAGCATTCATTATCTGCGTACACGCTTTAAGGACAAGATACGGACAAGGATGTTGTTTGACTGTTTTGTCATCACAGCAGTTACAGCACTTGTGCTGTTGGCCATCCAACCCCAGCACTTTACCCTGTTACTGCCTATCAGTATCGTGTGTGCCAGCCCACTCATCGCTCATTTCCTGGCACTGACAAGTACGCGATGGACCAATATCGTGTTTCACGTCATTATCACATCACTGCTCGCCCTTACCGCCTTTAATCTATGGATGCTTTCTTCCAACTCCTAAGCGAATGGGGATATGGAGGAATGTTTATAGCCGCATTCCTCGCTGGCAGTGTGCTACCCTTCAATAGCGAGACGCTCATGGCAGCACTCTACTTGGCAAAGCTTAACCCTTGGGGACTCATCTTCTGGGGATCTTTAGGCAATGTGCTGGGGTCGGTCTTTAACTATTATATTGGCCGTTTGGGTAAGATGGAATGGATAGAACGCTGGTTGAAAGTGAAACCAGAGAAGCTACAGAAAGCGCAGCGATGGGTTGCCAAATATGGTGCATGGATGGGATTGCTGGCATGGATACCACTATTGGGCAGTGCCATTACCGTAGCCTTAGGGCTTATGCGTTCTAATGCCCCACTGACGTTTACTGCCATCACTATAGGCAAACTGGTACGTTACATCTTGGTAATTTATGGAACCAGCCTCTTTGTGTAACCTATTGCTTGTTAACGAAAACAAAAACTTTACATTTTTTTTTGCCATTCGCATAGATTACTGTACCTTTGCACACATTATTTATAAATAATTACAAATTAAGAATGAAACAATTCAGATTGGTGGATAATGCACTCGGCTGGTTGGCGTTTCTTATAGCAGCCGTATGTTATTGCTCCACTATTGAACCAACTGCATCGTTCTGGGATTGTCCAGAATTCATTTCTACTGGTTATAAACTGGAAATAGGACACCCACCGGGTGCGCCGTTCTTCATGCTTACAGCCAACCTGTTCTCACAATTGGTTAGTGACCCCAGCCAAGTAGCGTTTATGGTGAACATCATGAGTGCGTTGCTTTCTGCTGCCACTATTCTGTTCTTGTTCTGGACGGTAACCCATCTGGTGCGGCGACTGCTCATTGACAGTTGGGACGAGTTGACTACGGCTAAGATGATTGCCATTGAAGCTTCTGGTATGGTAGGCGCACTGATATATGCGTTCAGCGATACATTCTGGTTCTCTGCCGTGGAAGGTGAGGTATATGCCTATTCTTCTGCGTTCACTGCTGTCGTCTTCTGGCTTATACTGAAGTGGGAAGACCATGCTGATGAGCCTCATGCAGACCGTTGGCTTGTTCTCATATTTTACATGACAGGTCTGAGCATTGGTGTTCACCTGCTGAATCTGCTTTGTTTGCCTGCCATCGTTCTGGTATGGTACTATCGTCGCCACGAGTCGCAGGATGCGTCGAAGGATCTGAAAGGCTCGCTTATTGCACTGACATTCTCTGTCCTTATATTGGCAGGTGTGCTCTATGGTGTAGTACCAGGCATCGTGCGTGTTGGCGGTTGGTTTGAACTGTTGTTTGTCAACGTTCTCGGCTGTCCTTTCAATACAGGCGAAATTATTTACATCGCTTTGTTGATAGCTATTATCATTTGGGCAATCTATGAAACATTTGCCGGCCATAACCAGTTGCGTCAGAACATTGCCTTCGTATTGTCTGTAGGCATGCTGGGCATTCCGTTTATCGGACATACGTGGCTGACCATTGTGGGCGGTATCGCTATCCTTATTGCACTGTGGTTCTTCCTGCATTATAAGCGTGACGGCAAGCAACTCATCAGCACGCGGCTGAAGAATACATCGTTGCTTTGCATGTTGATGTTGATGATAGGTTATTCCAGCTATGCACTGATTGTGATTCGCTCGGCAGCCAATCCACCAATGGACCAAAACTCTCCAGAGGATATCTTCACGCTGGGAGAGTATCTGAGTCGTGAACAGTATGGTACACGTCCTTTGTTCTATGGTCCTGCATATACTTCTCAGGTAGAGTGGCAGAAAGAAGGTAACATGTGTCGTCCAGTCGTTGACAAGGGTGCACCTATCTACCAGCGTAAGGAGAAGGCATCTGCTGACGAGAAAGACCAATACTTCGTCGTTTCTACCAAAGACCAGTATAAATACGCTCAGAACATGTTGTTCCCACGTATGTATAGCCCTGATCATGCGCAGGCGTACGAACAGTGGATGAATGGTGTCGATGGCAGTGAAGTGCCTTACGACAGGTGTGGCGAGGAAGTGATGGTCAAGGTGCCTTCGCAGATTGACAATATATGGTTCTTTATCACTTACCAGTGTAACTTCATGTATTGGCGCTACTTTATGTGGAATTTTGCAGGCCGACAAAACGATATTCAAGGTAATGGCGAACCAGAGCACGGTAACTGGATATCGGGCATTCCGTTTGTGGACAACTTGCGACTTGGTAACCAAGATATGTTGCCTGACGACCTGAAGAATAATAAGGGACACAACGTCTTCTACTGCCTGCCACTGATACTTGGACTCCTTGGACTGTTCTGGCAGTCACTGATGAAGCAGCAGAAGGGTATTCGACAGTTCTGGGTGGTCTTCTTCTTGTTCTTCATGACCGGACTTGCTATTGTCATTTACTTGAATCAGACACCCAATCAGCCACGTGAGCGCGACTATGCCTATGCAGGTTCGTTCTACGCTTATGCTATATGGTGTGGTATGGGTGTAGCAGCCATCTACGAGATGTTGCGTCGTTGCCTGAAGAAGGTCAACCCAGTAGCCTTGGCTGTTACTGTTGGCGTTATCACATTGTTGGTTCCTATACAGATGGTTAGTCAGACATGGGACGACCACGACCGTTCAGGACGTTACACCTGTCGTGACTTTGGACAGAACTACCTCATGTCACTGCAGAAAGATGGTTATCCTATCGTCTTTACCAATGGCGATAACGACACCTTCCCGCTATGGTACAATCAGGATGTGGAAGGAGTACGTACCGATGCGCGTGTCTGCAACCTCAGTTATTTGCAGACTGACTGGTACATCGACCAGATGATACGTCCTGCTTATGACTCACCTTCGTTGCCTATTACTTGGCCACGAATAGAGTATGCAGGTCGCACCAACGACTATGTCCGTGTAGATCCGTCGCTGAAGGACTATATTCGTCAGCTTTATGCGGAGTATCCTGAGGATGCAAAACAACTCTTTGGTGACAATCCGTTCGAGTTGAAGAATGTTCTTAAGGTATGGGTCCGTAATGAGGTTAATGATCAGCAACGTGAAGTGAAGAAGCTCATCATTGGCGAGGATGGTAGCGATTTGCACATCATACCTACTGATACGCTTTACATGACTATTGACAAAGATGCCGTACGCCAGAGTGGTATGCTGATGCAAGGTGATTCCATTCCTGACAAGATGGTCATCTCGTTGAAAGGTCGTAGTGGCTTGGTGAAGAATGACCTGATGATGCTTGAGATGATATCACAGGCAAACTGGAAACGTCCTATTTATGTAGCAATGACCGTAGGCAGCGGCAACTATATGAACCTGGGTGACAATTTCGTTCAGGAAGGCCTCGTCAACCGCATTACACCGTTCACGACCAATGTCGCTGGTGCAGAAACGTTCGACGTCGATAAGACTTACGATGTCGTTATGAACAAGTTTAAGTTCGGTGGACTTGATAAAGAAGGACTCTATCTTGACGAGACGGTCATGCGTATGTGCTATACTCACCGTCGTATCTTTGCCCAGTTAGCCAGCAAGTTGGTTGAAAAGGGCCGCCATGCTGATGCTAAGAAGGTATTGGCATATAGCGAGAAGATGATTCCTACTTATAATGTTCCTGACTGTTATGACTCTGGAACGCTGGAGATAGCACAGGCTTATATGGCTGTAGGTGACAAGAAAATGGCAAAGACCCACATAAAGAACTTGTGGAAACGCTCGTCTCAGTATATAAACTACTACTATAATCAAGCCGATGTGTGGTTCCTGTCTTCACAAAGAGAGTTGATGGTCAACTTCTATGTTCTGGAGAGTTGCGCAGAATTAGCAAAGCGTATGGACCCATCATGGGCAAAGGAGTTCCAGGTAATGGAGTTTGTTAGTCCAAAGTGGCAGCGCTCTTCCAATATTGTCAAGCAAAACATGAGTAGTGGTCGTGTGCTTTCGGCCGATGATGAAAACTACATGCATTTCTTTGTGCTACAGCACTTGAATTTGATTGTAGAGTCAGCTGATGCTACACTATCAGAAAAGTATATGGACGAACTCATCCAACTGATGAGCCGTTATAAGGAACTGGGTGGTCATCTGGAGTAACTGCTGTGGTTATCTGATGCTACACAGACAAAGAAAAGAAATGAAAAGCGTATGTTCATAGAGCAACCGGCAAAATGGCTGCGATGGATATTTCCAAAAGCCGTGTGGCGAATGGATCCGACGGAGAAAGCTGTTTATCTGACTTTCGACGACGGACCCATTCCCGAGGCTACGCCGTTTATTCTTGACACCCTGAAGCAATATGATGTGAAAGCCACTTTTTTCATGGTAGGTGACAATGTGTCGAAACACCCGGAACTTTACCAACGTATCAAGGAAGAAGGTCATCAGGTAGGCAATCATACGCATAATCATTTAGGAGCTTTCAAGCATTGGACAGTAACTTATATTGTCAATACCATTAAGGCAAACAAGCTGATTCATGCCCGTCTGTTCCGTCCCCCACATGGCATCATGCGTTGGAGTGAGTATTACTGGTTAGGTAAGCACTTCCGTATCGTTATGTGGGACTTGGTAACTCGCGATTATTCCAAATGGCTCACTGCAGAGGATGTTCTCAATAATGTAAAGAAATATGCCCGTAATGGCAGTATTATTACGTTTCACGACTCACTCAAAAGTATTGACAAACTACACTACGCTTTGCCCGAATCCATAAAATGGCTGAAGCAAGAGGGTTATTCCTTTAAGATTTTTGAGTGACATTGTCACGGTAATAACCCCAGAAAAAGAAACCAGACAACAGGGACCAGCAGTGCTGGCAGCAGGTTGAGCACCTTGCAGTCCTTCAGTTCCAACAACGATAGTCCGCTTCCTGTAATCATCAGTCCTCCCACGATGAGCAATTCTGCCATGAGTGCCTCACTCACTGCACTGCTTGATACTTCTGCTACTACGTAAAACAAACCTTGCCAAAGAAATAAAACGGGTGCTGCAAGCACCATTCCAAAACCATAGGTGGAAGCAAAGACGGTGGAAGAAACAAAATCCAGCGTGGCATTGGTAAACAAGAACGTATGATCGCCTTTCAGTGCAGAGATGACTGGTCCTAACATCGACAAGGGACCAATGCAGTATAACAGGATAGCAGTCCCCAGACCATCTGCCAGCGATGTGCCTTGCGATGGTTGTGAGCGTTTGTTGACCAGACGTTTGAAGTGTCCATCAATGTCGAGAGCCGTTCCTATAACCCCTCCCAGAGCCAGCGCAACGATGAATAATACTGGATACTGGCTTTTAGGGAAGTTAGTGATGCTGGCATTCAGTCCTATGGCCAGCGAGGCCAATCCCAGACCATTATAGAGTACTTGCTTATATTTTTCTTTAATGCCTCGATGCAGCAGTGTGCCTATAATGGTGCCGGCAACGATGGCTGCCGTATTGACAATGGTTCCAATCATTTTTTAGTTAAGTCTTTATTTGTGACTATAGTGGGTAGTCTTCGAAGGCGTACAGTGCTGTTGATAGATAGCGCTCACCAGTGTCGGGCAACAGTACAACGACGGTCTTTTCTGCATTCTCTGGTCGTTTCGCTATTTCTTTGGCAGCAAAGGTAGCTGCTCCTGACGAAATGCCTACCAGTAAGCCTTCCTGTTGTGCCAGTTGTCTGCCTGTGCGTATGGCGTCGTCATTTCCAACGGTGAATATTTCGTCAACCACAGTAGGGTCGAAGGTCTTTGGTATAAATCCTGCTCCGATACCTTGTATCATGTGGGGGCCGCTCTCCTTGCCACTAAGCACAGCCGACGTTGCTGGTTCCACAGCAATAATGCGTACCTGAGGATTCTTCTCCTTGAGTCTTCTGCCAATACCTGACACAGTACCTCCTGTTCCTACACCGGCAACGAAAATGTCAATCTTTCCGTCTGTTTGTTCCCACAGCTCCATGCCTGTTGTCTCGTAATGTCGCTGAGGATTGACCATGTTCTCGAACTGTTGTAGTATCACACTGCCAGGAATGCTTGCACGCAACTCTTCCGCTTCGCGTATGGCCCCATTCATACCATCTTTACCACTGGTTAGACGGACATCTGCGCCATAGGCTTTCACAAGGTTCCTACGTTCCTGACTCATGGTCTCAGGCATAGTGAGAATTAGTTTGTAGCCTTTGACGGCTGCTACCAGTGCCAGTCCTACGCCAGTGTTTCCACTGGTAGGCTCGATGATGGTAGCACCAGGTTTCAGCATGCCTTTCTGCTCAGCGTCTTCAATCATTGCCAACGCAATGCGATCTTTGACGCTGCCACCAGGATTAAAGAATTCTACCTTGGCTATAATGGGTGTCTGCAGTCCCTGTGACGTGGAGTATCGTTCCAGTTGAAGGAGTGGGGTATTACCAATCAGTTCGGTCAGTTGTTTTGCAATTTGTGCCATTCTTTGCTTGTAATTTGTTATTTCTTCGTGCAAAATTAGCCATAAGTTGGCAGACGACCAAAGTTTTCATAACTTTTTTTGGCCAAATGCTTGCAAGTTCAAAAATTAATAACTACATTTGTAAACTCGAAAAACTTAAAACATTGAAAATATGATTGACGTAAAAGCAACATTATCCTCAGCAGAGGAGCGCATGGAAATGGCAGCAATGTTCTTGGAAGAAGAACTGAACCGCATTCGTGCTGGTCGTGCCAACGTAGCCATTCTTAGTGGAGTGAGAGTAGAGTCGTACGGGCAGAAAGTGCCCCTGAACCAGGTTGCCAATGTCTCAACCCCTGATGCACGTACCATCGCCATCAAGCCATGGGACCGTAAGCAGATTAAGGACATTGAGAAGGCTATTATGGACTCTGATGTGGGCATTACACCTGAAAACAATGGCGAGATTATTCGTTTGGGCATACCACAGCCTACTGAGGAACGTCGTCGTGACTTGGTGAAACAGTGCAATAAGATTGCTGAGAAGGCGAAGGTCGAGGTGCGTAATGTCCGTGGCGACATTAAGGATAAGCTGAAGAAAGCTATCAAGGATGGCCTGAGCGAGGACAATGAGAAAGACGCCGAGCTGGAACTTCAGAAGTTGCACGACAAGTACATCAAGAAGCTTGACGATCTCATTGAGGCGAAGAATAAGGAAATCATGACGGTATAGTCCGTTGATAATCAGTAATAGATAATTGAAAGGACTTGTCATAAAAAATACTGGCAGTTGGTACACTGTTCTGACGGATGATGGACAGACTGTCGATTGTAAGATAAAGGGAAACTTTCGGCTGCGAGGCATCCGTTCCACCAACCCCGTAGCGGTGGGTGATAGGGTAAGCCTCGCTCCAACCCTCTCCCAAGGAGAGGAAACTTCTGCCTTCATCACCGAGATTGAAGACCGTCGCAACTATATCATCCGTAAAAGCATCAACCTGTCAAAGCAAAGCCATATCATTGCGGCTAATGTCGATCAGGCATTGTTGGTGGTTACGGTCAATTACCCCCAGACATCAACAACATTCATCGACCGTTTCCTGGCTTCTGCTGAGGCATATCGCATACCTGTCATTCTGCTGTTCAACAAAAGTGACTTGTTGGACAAGGATGAATTGCACTATCAGCAAATGATGATGACGCTATACGACTCCGTTGGCTACCAGTGTATGGCTATTTCGGCTGAAACGGGGGAGGGGATAGACCAGCTGAAACCACTCCTGCAGGACAAGATAACTGTGCTCAGTGGTAATAGTGGTGTGGGTAAATCAACACTCATCAATCGGCTGGTGCCCCACGTTAAACTGCGTACAGCAGACATTAGTGATGCTCATAATACAGGTATGCACACCACAACCTTCTCAGAAATGATTCCCCTCACGCCCAGTGTGGTTGACGGTTCTGATGTCAACAATACCTCCTGGCTCATTGACACACCAGGCATCAAGGGTTTTGGTACGTTTGATATGGAGCCGGAAGAGATTTCTGGGTATTTCAAGGAAATATTCCGGTTCTCAAAAGACTGTCGTTTCTCCAATTGTACCCATACTCACGAGCCAGGGTGTGCAGTACTGAAAGCTCTCGACGAACATTACATCGCCGAGAGCCGTTATCAAAGTTACCTCTCCATGCTTAACGACAAGGAAGAAGGTAAATATAGGGAAGCGTATTAAAACGCTTATTCTTATTTGATGGCTATGGTATATTCTGCCATGAATGAAGCGCCAGGCTGCAGGTGGTTCATCAAAGGTTTGTCCTTGAATTCACCATTGTAGCCGCGTGGATCACCGATGCCGTACCATGGTTCTATACACACAAAGGGAGCATGTTTGTCGAATGGACTCCAGAAGGCAATGACGGGTGTACGGAATTCTACGGTCACTGCCGGCTGATCGTCTTCGTCCAGCAATACTGCCTGTCGCACTTGGCTGCGATGAATCTTCACTGAGTCATTGCGAAAGAAATGGTTGTCGAACTCTATGACACCATAGTCAGCCTCTACTGGCACATCCTCCATGTCGTGTGAACCGTCAACATAACTCTTCAGTCCTACCAACGGTTTCTTGTTGTCCAGTGTGATGCAGCCTTCCAACTGGTCGCCTTCCTTCATGCCTGGCACGTTGAATGCCGGATGGCCGCCTATTTGGAAGTGAATATCTTTCGTGTCAGTATTCTCTACATGCCATATAACATGAATCTTGTTGCCGTCAAGACGGTAGGTCACTGCCAAGTTGAAACAAAAGGGATAGACCTTCAGCGTTTCTTCTGACTCGTGTAATGCCAATGTCACGCGATCTGCTCCTTGACGTATGACCGTAAACTCCTTGTCGCGTGCAAAACCATGGCGTGGCAGGTGATACTCCTGACCATCCACCCTGTAGGTGTCGTTCTCCACGCTGCATACCAGTGGGAAGAGAATAGGACTGCGACGTGGCCAGTACTTGGGGTTACCCTGCCACAGGTATTCGGTCTCTTCTGCATCCTTGATGCTTTGCAGCTCTGCGCCTTTCGTCGCTACGACGATGGCGATGTGTTCGTTTCTCAGTTCTATCATATGCTTTTTATTCTGATTTGTCTTTCTTCTTCTTGGGCAGACGATTGGCTTTGCGCAATGCCTCGTTGATGATCCACTGAAGCTGGCCGTTGGTCGAGCGGAACTCGTCAGCTGCCCATGCTTCAATGGCACCCATCGTTTCAGCGTCAATGCGCAGAATAAAACTCTTCGTGTTACTCTTTTCTGCCATAAATCTCAAACCTTAATGGTTCAATGTCCCAGTGTTTACCACAGGCTGGGCCGACTCGTCACCACAGAGCACTACCAACAAGTTGCTCACCATGGCAGCCTTTTTGTCGTCGTCCAATTCCACAATGTCTTCGCTCGACAACTTGTCCAATGCCATTTTTACCATCGACACAGCACCCTCCACAATTTTCTCCCTGGCAGAAATGATGGCTGATGCCTGCTGACGGCGAAGCATGACGGCTGCTATCTCTGGTGCATAAGCCAGATAGTTGATGCGTGCCTCTACTACCTCAATGCCAGCCAGTGCCAGACGCTCGTCCAGTTTCAGCTCCAGTTGATCGTTTACCTCTTCAGCACTTGAACGCAGTGTGGGTTCACCCTCCTTGGTGTCCTCATCGTCGTAAGCATACTGACCTGCCACTTGTCTTAATGCAGCGTCGCTTTGAACGCGAACAAAGTTCTCCAGGGCATTCATCAGTCCCTTTGTGTCACTGCCCACAGTATTCGGATTCGATGCCATGGTTTGAGAATCCACCTCGAACAGTGCTTTGTACGTGTCTTTCAACTTCCATACCAGCACCAGTCCTATCATCACGGGGTTACCTGTCTTGTCGTTTACCTTGATGGGCTCGGCATCAAGGTTACGCGCGCGCAGGCTTACCTTTTTAGTACCATAGAAGGGGTTAATCCAGAAGAAACCCGTCTCAGAAAACGTGCCACTGTACTTTCCGAACCATGTACACACCTTTGCCTCGTTGGGCTCCAGCTGTATAAGTCCACACCATAATATAATACTTGCTAATAGTAATAGAAATCCACAGCCAAGTAGCCATCCTCCCAATACCTCATTCGTTTCTTCTGCCAACAAAACGATGCCGTAAATCATGGCTACTATTGAGCCAATCGTCAAAATCAAATTCAGGAACAGCATGACAAAGCCATTCACAACCCAACCATTAAATTTAAATTCTTTTGTTTCCATTTTCTTTTGAAGTTTGATATCATTTTGATATTGCAAAGATATGTATTGTTTTTAACTTGACAATGGGTTTGGCCTGATTATTAACAATAATTATAGTTTCTCACCCGCCACTTTCCTGTTGTCGGGTGGGATCTCCGACCTCCTATATCGTAACTGCCTTCCTGAAACAGCGAAGGTTTTTGGCAGAAAATTGTACACCAATTTATTTTACTTATATAGAAGAATATCGTGACTTCTTTGCGCTCAAAACTCCAAAACTCCAAAACTCCAAAACTCCATTACCTATATTTTGGAAGAATATAGAGGAGGGGATATAGAGAGGAAGTAAATATTCTTATTATAATTATTAATATATTTATATATATTATAATATATATATATATATATATATAATGTTTCCTTCACAAAAAAAACACCTAATGGAGTTTTGGAGTTTTGGAGTTTTGGAGTTTTGGCAACTTAACTCCCTGAGAATGAGGTCTGTTTGCTATATTTTGGAGTCTCTTTGTATTAGTAAGAAGCCGCTCCATTTGAGTTATAAGCCCAACGGCTTACAGGTAGGGCTTTCTGGCGAAAGTTATAAGCCTTTTGGTCAGAGAAAGCAGCCCTTTGGCGAGAGAAATACATAGGTTTTGCTCAAACCAAACGGCTTCTAACGCACGTCAGACGGGGGCAAACTGGTGTGGGAATAACATTGAACATTGAAGATTGAAGATTGAAGAATGAACATTGATGATTGAACCTTTACAACATAGTAGTCAGAGCATAATTTAACCAATATGGTAAAATTTTTTCAGGTCGATATAAATAAGAAGAACATGTTGATAAAATACAAAAAAACAAGCCTGTCATCACGACAGACTTGTTTTCTCTTTCTAACTAACTTATTATCAACTATTCATTACTCATTCTGAATTCTGGATGCAAAGATACGAATTAAATAAACATTTTGTACCAATTTCTTTCAAAAAAGTTACGTAAACGTTTGCAGGGTTGTTTTTTTTGTGTATCTTTGCACCATAATAACTAAAACAATGACTACTAATAACAACAATCAGAAACCTAAGCGTCGTACTTCGTTGAAGGATTTGGCGCATGAATTGGGGGTCAGTATAGCTACTGTTAGCCGTGCTTTGCGCTCGTCGCCAGAGATAGGCAAAGAGATGCAGCAGCGTGTGAAGGAACTGGCCAAGCGCAAGAATTACCGTCCTAACCCGTTTGCACAGAGTCTGCGCAAGGAGGCTCCAAAGATTATAGGTGTGGTAGTGCCACACTTAGAGACCCATTATTATTCAGCAGTGTTGGCAGGCATAGAAGAGGAGGCAGCCCGGAGCGGTTACAGCGTTATAAGTGCCAATAGCCATGAAGACTTCCAGGTGGAAGCCCGTGCCTTGGATACCTTTGTCAGTTTGCATGTAGAGGGAGTCATTGGTTGTCTGGCTCAGACCACCACAGACTATGCTCCTTTTGAAGAATTGCAGGAGATGGGTATTCCGTTGGTATTTTTTGGCAGAACCTGTCTGCCAGAGAAATTCTCGTCAGTGAAGGCCAATGGTGACGAGGCTGCACAACAAGCCACGCAGCATTTGCTTGACACGGGAAGCCGCCGTGTGGCATTCATTGGCGGTCCTAACCATTTGGACATGGTGCGTCGCCGTAAGCATGGCTATCTGGAGGCTTTGCGCGAAAACCGTTTGCCCATAGAGCGCGAGCTTGTGGTGTGTGGAAAAATTGACTACCAGTGGGCTGTTGAGCAGACAATGAAACTGTTGCAACGCCCCGACCATCCTGATGCTATTTTGGCATTCAACGACATCATTACGTTTGCAGCCTTTTCGGCTATCAAGCAGTTAGGGCTTCGCATACCTGAGGATGTGGCACTGATAGGATTCACAGACGACCTGCATGCTGCCTACGTTACCCCCCAGTTGTCCGTCATTGAAGACCAAAGCCACTTGATGGGTGAACGTGCTTGTAAGATGCTGATGCGTGCCATCGGTGGTGATCACACTTTATACCATGAGATAGTGCCACAACGACTTGTCATTCGCGAGACATCGGCAAAAAATGATAAGATTACATGATTTGTTGACCAATTATGATACAATTTTGCCATTTAACAAAAGAAGATGTCAAATAATGCATGAAAAATAAAAAAGTTGTCTATCTTTGCAACAGCTAACCAAACGAATATATAACTATTTTAATAATAACAAACTTAAAATCTATGAAAGAAACGTGCTCAATTCTGGGCTGTGTGTCTGAAAAATGCAGATACATTGCTCTCTTGGCTGTAATGTTTCCGCTTATGGCATTGGCTCAAAGCGTGAACATTAACGGTACGGTAACCGACGCTGCCACTGGTGAGGAGGTTATCGGTGCAACGGTGAAAGTAAGAGGTGTCGCTGGAGGTACCATTACCGACGCTATGGGTAATTACAGAATTTCCGCACAGGTTGGTCAGACCTTGGAATTCTCGTACATTGGCTACACGACGAAGCAAGTGAAGGTCACCCGAGGAGGTCAGCTGGATGTTCAGTTGGAGGAGGATGCCACATCACTTGACGAGGTCGTTGTTGTAGGTTATGGTGTCATGAAACGTTCGGACCTGACAGGTTCCGTTTCGTCCATCAACGAAGAACAAATCAAGCAAGGTGTAAATACCTCGCTCGAGCAAGCCATGCAAGGCCGTATTGCCGGTGTACAGGTAACACAGAACTCTGGTGCTCCTGGTGGTGGTATCTCAGTGCAGATTCGTGGTATCAACTCGCTTAACGGAAACGAGCCACTGTATGTTGTTGACGGTATTGCCATGAGTGGTCAGACGAGTGACAACACCAGCGTCATGTCCACCCTGAACCCAAGCGATATTACCTCTATCGAAGTACTGAAGGATGCTTCGGCAACAGCCATCTATGGTTCACGTGCTTCTAATGGTGTGGTACTTATTACTACAAAGCGTGGTCAGGAAGGTAAGCCCAAACTGACTTACGAGGGATATCTGGGTTGGCAGTCACTGCCCAAGATGCTTGAGGTGATGAATCTTCCTGAGTTTGCTAAATTCTATAATGTACGTGCAGAGATATATGGTTATGGTAAGCGCGAAGAGTTGCTCGACCCCACACTGCTCACCAACGGTACCGACTGGCAGGACGAGCTGTTCAATACAGCATTCATGCACAACCACCAGGTAAACGTCAGTGGTGGTACAAAGGACATGCACTACTCACTCTCTGGTGGTTATCTGGATCAGGAAGGTGTCGGTGTCGGTTCGTCATTTAAGCGTGCCTCATTCCGTGCCAACTTTGACACAAATGTTACTGAGTGGCTGCAGATTGGTGTGAATGCCTACTACGCCAGCACACGACAGGTCATTACTTTCGATGAGAACAATGTCATTCAGACAGCCCTCGTGCAGTACCCCGACATGGCAGCCCGCACACCTGACGGTTCGTGGGACTTCGGTACCAACTTGGAGCACAACTACAACTCGAACCCACTGTTCGAAGCTGAAGTGCGAGACAATATCCGTAAGGGACAGCAGTTCGACTATAATGCCTATGCAAACATTACACCATTGAAGGGTCTCACGCTCCGTATTGAGTATGGTGGTAACCGTTCATGGGGACAGAGTCTCTTCTTCCAGCCTAACTATGAGACGGCACATCAGAAGATTGAGTCACAAATGACACGTGGCAACTCACGTAACAAGTATGAGTCGTTCAAACAGTACCTGACCTATGACTTCGACATTGCCGAGGGATACCACCTGCAGCTCATGGGAGGTCATGAGACACAGGAAGGCGAGTGGTATCAGGGTTCTATGGGCCGTAAAGGATTTATCACCGATGCCATTAAGAGTATTGCTGTAGGTGATGCCTCTACCTCTACCAACGGTGAGCAAGGTGCCGACTGGGCCATTGAGTCATATTATGGACGTCTGAACTACAACATGCTTGATCGCTATCTGCTTACTGCCACGCTGCGTGCCGACGGTTCGTCAAGCTTCGGTCCCAACAACCGCTGGGGTTATTTCCCATCAGTAGCGTTGGCATGGCGACTGAGTAACGAGAAATTCATGGAAAAGACCAATTCGTGGCTCAACAATGCCAAGGTACGTCTGGGATGGGGTCTCGTTGGTAACCAGGGTGTAGGCAGCTTTGCTTATGGCGTAGCCATGAAGAATGCTGTAACGGCATGGGGTACAGGTTATTTCTCTGGTAACTACGAAAATCCTGACCTGAAGTGGGAGAGCACCAAGGCATGGAACATTGGTTTGGATCTGGCATTCCTGAACAACCGCATTGAGTTCATCGTTGATGCTTATCTGAAGAAGACTGACAACCTGCTGATGGATGCCGTTCTTCCTTATTATATTGAGAACAACTCCGGTTGGATGGGTATTTCCGCTCCAAAGGTCAACACTGGTGCCATTGAGAACAAGGGTATTGAGTTTACCCTGAACACCGTCAACATCTCTAATCGTGACTGGCAGTGGCGTACGGGTATCACCTTCTCCGTCAACCGCAACAAACTGACCAAGCTGAACAGTGATGAGGGTTCTATTCCTGGAAACTTGAATTCACAGACTTACACACTGTCTGAAATAGGCGGTCCTGTAGGTCGTTTCTATGGCTACAACGTCATTGGAATGTTTACAAAGGAAGACGACTTCTATCAGAAGAACTCACTTGGCGAATTCATGCTCGATCAGTACGGACAGCGCATCCCAGTGGCTCGTCCTGCTGAGTCCATCAACTCAGATATGTACCCCATTGCTCCACGTGGCATCTGGGTGGGTGACTACATGTTCGAGGATGTCAACGGCGACGGCAAGATAACAACAGCCGACCGTAAATATATTGGTGACCCCAACCCCGACTTTACCTTCGGTATCAACAACGTCATCACATGGAAGGATTTCGAATTGTCATTCTTCCTCAATGGCTCTGTAGGCAACGATATCTTCAATGCCGTAACGCAGAACCACTCCGACCCGACAGCTTGGGGTAACAAGCTGAAACTCGTGAGCGACTATGCTGTAGTGTCCATGTACGACCCAGAGGGCTCGCTCAGTGATATCTCTAATGTTTATGTGTCGAATGCCAACAGCGCACTCACACAGCGTATCAGCGTCAGCGGCGAGAGCCAGAACGACAACAACCGTGTCAGCTCACGATTTGTCGAGGATGGTTCTTACCTGCGCATGAAGAGTCTCTCGTTGGCATGGAACCTGCCAAAGAAGTGGCTTGCTCCGCTGAAACTCGACTGGGTACAGGTATATGCAAACGTGCAGAACGTCTTTACCATTACTGGTTATGACGGCTACGATCCTGAAATCGGTGCCAGCGGCCAGAGCGTTATTCTGCAGGGTATCGACTACTACCGCTATCCATCACCCAGAATCTATAATTTTGGTCTTAAGGTAACCTTCTAATGAGTATCACAAACAATAAAGAGTAACATCAATATGAAAAAGCTAAATATTTTCATGGTTTCGGTGGCTGCCGCTTCGCTCCTGACAATGACCAGTTGTGGCGACGACTTCCTCGATCGCTCTCCGCTGCACAGCTACACCGCACCTACTTATTATACCAGTGACGAGGCTGTCATCAAGGCCACTGAGCCTTTGTATAACTACGCTTGGCATGGATATAACGAACGTGGCATCGTAGGTATGGGTTCTTTCAGGGCCAATGATGCCTGGAGTCCCTATCTGCAGGGAGAGTTTGCAAGATTCACTATTACAGGATTGAGCAAAGAGGTTGTTGATGCATGGTCGTCTCTGTACATGGTAGTTACCATGTCTAACCAACTCATCAACGATCTTGACCGTTATGCAGGTGAGAACGTTTCAGAGAGTGTTATTGCACAGGCAAAGGGCGAGGCAATGCTGATGCGTGGCGCTGCCTACTTCTATCTGTTGCGTGGATGGGGTGAGATTATCCTCTTCGAGGACAACGTTGACGCAACGTCAATTCCTGTCCGTCCACTATCTACTGAAAGCAGCGTGCTGAAATTCATTATACGTGACTTCGAAAAAGCATCTGAGCTGTTGCCAGAACGAGGCACTAACAATCATCCTTCGCGCTACGTCGCAAAAGCCATGCTGGCTAAAGCACTGCTGGCACAGAGTGGTTGGAGCACTTCCAGCACTATTGACCACGAGCGCGATCAAGCTACGCTGAGCCGTGTCGTCACACTGTGTGACGAGGTCATCAACTGTGGTCAGTACAAACTGCTTGACGATTATGAGAACCTGTTCCGTCCTCAGTATAACGACAATGAAGAGACACTGCTTGCCATGCGTTGGGCAGATCCCTTGCTGGGTGAGTATGCTTCCAACAACAACCTCATCTCTGACCTTGCTTGGAGCGATGTAACCGACGTCAACTGCTGGGGTGGTTCGTTGCATGCATCTGTCGATATGCTTGACTATTACAATCAGGAGCCTGCCGACATTCACCGCATCCGAGCTACATTCTTCACACCAGGACAGTTCTATAGCTATATCTGGAGCGAAAAGGGTGGTTACACTTATAATGTGAACTGGGCACAGGCCAAGAAAGGTGTTGTAGGTACAAAGGCAGACTGCGACGGACATCTGGCGCAGCAGGCATCTCCATTGAACACCTACATCATGCGTCTGGCTGATGTGTATCTCATCAAGGCAGAAGCACTGCTGGGTAACAACGAGTCAACTACCGACGCACGTGCACTGGAAGCCTTCAATGCCACTCGTCTGCGTGCAGGACTGCCTGCCAAGACATCGTTCTCATTCGAAGATCTGATTCGTGAGCGTCGTATTGAGTTCTGTCTTGAGTATTGCAACTGGTACGACATGGTGACATGGTATCGCTGGAAGCCACAGTACATGCTTAACTTCTTCAACAACAAACAGCATCGTGCGTTCATGCTTAATTCTGGCGACGTAGTACGCAATACCGACGGTACATTCTCTTATCGTTGCATCTTCCCTGGATCAAACAACTGGTACTTCACTGACGACCAGGGACACTGCTTGTGGAACGACCGCTCAACGGTTTCTATTGATGACAATACAACCGTACAGACAAAGGCACAGGGTTATACCTTCAATCTTGACGAACTGGCACGAGCCAAGGGTGCTGACTATCAGCCTATTGTGCTCTCTGAGGCAAATATCTTCATGCCTTATCCTGAAGCCGACGTCATTCAGAACCCGTATTTCAATCAGCCTCCTGTAGAGTATAACTTTGGAGAGTAATTTTTATCATTGACAATTGCAAATTGAAAATTATGATTACAAATATCAATATCAAAAGTCTGATGGTGATGCTCCTGTTTGGAGTCATGTCACTCGGATTCACAGCTTGTAGCGACAGCAACTCTGATGGTGGTGTTCCTGAAATCACAGGAGTACGCTCATGCGACCCGGAGAAAGCTGACAGCCTCTTTACCAAAGCAGGACCCGGACAGGTCATTGCCGTTATAGGTAACAACCTGGGTAGCGCTCTGAAGGTCTATATCAATGACCAGGAAGCGTACTTCAACCCAACAATGAATACCGACCACAGCATTGTGGTGAACGTACCTACGGAAGCTAATGGCTTCGTGCTTACTGCTTTCGATAGCTCTCTGAAGGACGAAATCCGTGTGGAGACGACACACGGAACAGCTGTCTATTCGTTCAAGATTACAGCTCCATATCCCTCTATCTCACGACTTCAGGCAAAGTATCCTCGTGAGGCAGGTGACGAAATCAATATCTATGGACTTAACCTCCTGGATGTAGAGAAGGCTTATTTCACCGACGTTACTGCAGAGGAACTGGAAGGTGTGGAATGGAAAGAGATTGGCGGTAACCATGTTGATGTTACTAACGTGGAAACGGTACTCAAAGACCATCACCTCAATGAGATGACCAATTCGTACGAAACTACCTCACAACTGAAGTTCACCATGCCAAGCGTACCTTACGACAAGGGACTGCTCGTGCTGGAGTGTGCATCAGGCATTACCTATATACCTTATTATAGAGTGCCTGGACAGCCCGTCATCTTTACTGTTTCTTCCGACATGCCACAGATAGGTGAGACACTGGTACTCACCGGACGTGAGTTCGTACAGGTGGAGAGTGTGAAGTATGGTGATGTCACACTGACACCTGATGAGTTCACTGTATCAGAGTCTGAAGACTCCATCTACGTCAACTTCAGCAAGAAGCCATCAGCAGGCAACGATACTAAACTGACAGTGACAACGCCTGGCGGCAGCGTATCTGTTGATCGTTTCTATGACTACTCAACCATTCTGACAACCTTCGACGGTGATGCTACCGATAACGGATGGGGCCCCAACGCTACATATACCAACAGTGGTACGGCTGACGGCGTCTATGCCCATATCAATGTAGCTTCAGAAGGACAGCAGTGGTGGGGAACAATGGTTTATTTCCGTAAGGATTGGAATGGCAACTCCTTTGCTATGTCCGACAATATTCCTGCTACAGCAACAGCTGATGAGGTCTATTTCGCCGTTAACGTCTATAGCGAGTCTGACTATAACAACGGTAGCTTCTGGGGATACATACGTTACATGTTCCAACCCATTGGCGATGCGGAGAATACGTACGACAACTTCATATGGGAGGACTATGACACACAGGCAGGTTCATTCCCCGATGGAGCAGTGCTGCAGGATATCAACGGAAAGGCTCCTACTGGACGCTGGTATCGCCATGTGCTGCCTCTGAGTCGTTTCGCATGCTATCAGGGCAAGACCTTTGCTGATATCAAGACCATAGGACTCAATCAGTTCCGTCTGCAGAGTATTAACCAGAGTACTTCGCGTGGTAAGGTGGATGTGAAGTTCGACAATGCCCGCATCATTTATATTCCTAAGAAATAAAACCACTAAATAAGCAAAACAATGAAACTGAAGAATATATTTAATACTGCACTCCTGTTCGTGACAGCTCTGACCATTCTGAGCTGTACCGACGTGGAGAACGAACCCAGCTATACGGGACGCTCGTCAGGACCAGCCACTAAACTGAATGTTAAGCGTGACAGCGTCGATGTGGGAGATGCATTGCAATTCAGCATGGGGTCATCAAGCATTATACTTGGTGTAGAGTGCGACGGTGACTGGACTGCTGAAGTATCAGGAGCTGACTGGGCTGACGTCAGTAACCATGCCGGTTACGGATTCCTCGACCGTTGGTCGTTCCTGCGACTCACCATTCAAAAGAACGAAGGTGAGGCACGTTCTACAACACTGACCTTTAAGTCTGGTTCTATGACCAAGACCATCACAATTAACCAGCGTGGTACGGGAACCGATGCAGGCGATAGCTTCCCAAGCTCATTTGCCACACTCGAAGATCTCAAGCTGGGTTATAACCTTGGTAATACGCTCGACTCTTGGCCTGTTGGAAGCTGGTGGGATCCTACTACAAAGTCACCTACTGACTGGGAACAGGGTTGGGGACAGCCTATCACCACACCAGAAATCATCAATGCCATCGCTGCTAAGGGATTCAATATCATTCGTGTACCAGTAACATGGGGTCCTCACATGGACGCTGACGGCAACGTGGATGCTGCTTGGATGGCACGTGTGAAGGAGGTTGTAGATATGGTACTCGCCGCAAATTGCTATTGCATCGTCAACGTTATGCACGATACTGGTGCTTCGGAGACAGCATGGCTCATTGCCGATATGGACATCTATCCTACAGCAAGTGTCAAATACAAGAAGTTGTGGACACAGATAGCCAACACCTTCCGCGACTATGGTGACCATCTGCTCTTCGAGTGCTTCAACGAGATACTCTACTGCAACAACAACAATGGCTGGACAGCTCCTGCTGCAGGTAACGGATGCTATGAGGCTATTCGCCGTTACCATCAGGACTTTGTCGATGCAGTACGTGCTACAGGTGGTAACAACGAGTATCGTAACCTCATCATCAATCCTTACTCCAGCACAAGCACACAGACTGCACTCGACGAGATGGCTGTACCTACCGATGTACATCCTAATCACATCATGATGTCTATCCACTCTTACGATCCATATAACTTCTGTAACGACAATGGTGAGTGGAGCATCCTGGTGTTCGACCAGAGTTGTAGAGATGAGATTGATGCCGTGTTCACACGTGTCTTCAAACGTGCTGGCGAGCTCGGTATCCCTGCTTTCTTCGGAGAGTTTGGTGCCATTGATGGCAAGAAAGAACCGGGTGAGCGTATTAAGTATGCCAAGTATCTGAAGGAGAAGTTCACGCAGTATCAGACCACAGGCTTGTGGTGGATGGGACTCATCGACCGCAAGACACTTGAGTGGAACGAGTCTGAAGTCGTTGACGCTCTCTTCCAGTAACATTAACTCCTCTTATGCAAACTGCCGTTTATACTTGTATAAGCGGCAGTTTGTTTTTGTTGGTATGCGTCATGCACCATTCTTTTTTACCTCTTTCTTTTGAAAATGATAATAAATCGTAATTTATTTTGCTTTTCGCTCGGTTTGCACTAACTTTGCATGCTAAAAGAAAAGAATACCAATGAATAGTTCAATATTACACATGGAGTTC
>Ga0247610_10001476_pt1 | contig 29145 bp, 52 predicted proteins | sample 174DNAGHGhighgp2_FD_193483 | JGI IMG/M metagenome (GOLD analysis project Ga0247610, IMG submission 193483) | Sheep rumen microbial communities from Palmerston North, Manawatu-Wanganui, New Zealand - 1742 DNA GHGhigh gp2 | ecosystem: Host-associated > Mammals > Digestive system > Stomach > Rumen...
CTCTCCCTTTTTGTTTATTTTATAAAGACCTTCATAATCTTGTATGTCGGCAAAATCACAAATAGCCTCGTCATAGGCTTTGGCTTTTTCTTCTATTGTCATAATCAAAAAAGTTTTAAATTATATGTTCTTAATACCAATCAGAATAAATTCCTAAACGAGAAAGTATTTGTACAACAGTATCTTCGGATATACCAAATTTTCTTCCAATTGTACGTTCATCATAACCCTTATCTAAAAATAAAGTTTTAATTTTGTTATCTAAAGGATATTCCATAATCACAACATCTTTAATTCATTCAACTTTAATATAAGTTCGTAGCAAGCATCGAGAGGATTGTCTGCTGATACACAATACTTACATTCAGAATCTTCGTCCATATACGCACAATGCCAAGCATCATCAAACCAGCCTAAAGATTTTGTGTATCTGCCAAATTGTTTCGGCAAAACATCAAGCAATGCAGCAAGACTCCAACATGGTAATTCTGAATCATATTCATTGGCAGAAAAATTTGGATTCTTTACAAGAAAATCCTTTGGATATGGCACTTCGTCATAACCCCCATCAAACATTCTATCGGAGTAATCATAAGGTGCTATATAACCATACCTCATATCCGCACTTTCAAGCGGCAGTATCTCTGCCAACCTTTTTGACTGTTGCAAGTCACTATATGATTTAATTGTTGCCATAGTTATTTCTTTTCTTTCATTTCTTTAAATCGTTTCAATGCTTCCCTACAATATCCGATATAATCTTTGTCTTCGTGAAGACCTTTTCTAAATTCTTGCTCCAAATTATCCAAAATTTCTCTTAATGTGGATATATCCTCCCAACTAAGTTCCAAGTCTTTCTCTGCTTGGTGGTAGCCTAATAGAAAGGCTTCTTTACTACTACAACTTCTTAACCTACCATCTAGAAAATATTCTAAATATCTATCTTCTGCTTTACTCATAGTCTTTGCCATAATTTACTTTCTTTTACACGGACATACTTCTGAATGAGTGAGAGAACAACCTCCTTTATTCATATCAAAACTTGTAGCAATGTAATAATAGTGCCCATCAAGTTTTATACGCTTAATTGTAACTCTGTGAGTACCAACATCCCCTTTATACACCACGTTGTTTTCTGTTGGCGCAGCACTATTTGCTACAACAGCTACTCCCATTGCTATAAAAATAGCTGATACAATTCCAAGTTTCTTCATAACATTTCGTATATTGTTTTTGTTCTTTTTCCATCTTTTCCTATAATCGCAACAGGTATTCTGTTAATCGGCTTGCAAAACTTCCATATCAACCTTTTGTTTAATGGATTCTTTAGCCACTTCTTATAGATTCTACGTTTCATCTTTCATCGCTTTTTTAAATCTTTTAATAATCTACATTTTTCAAGAAAGCTATCACAAGCATCATACAACGCAAGGTTGTTCTCTAACCAATCATAGATTTCTTCCCTTGCAATCTCCACAGCCTTTTTTGCTTGGTCGGGAGTGAGCCAAGGTTGGTAAATATCTCCATCAAAACCTCCGATAATATCCCTATACAATAGATTGCTACAATTCTTTGTACAATCTTGTATGAATTTTTCCGCCTTACTCATAGTTCAGCCCTCCTTAATCAATACAATATTATATTTATCTCCTTCATTTGCCAAAGGAATATCCTTGTCATAGTCGTAGAGTTCAATGGTAGGGATATATGGGTAGCCGCCAGCATCCACCTTTACTTCTACATCAATCGCCTTTGCCATCATTTGCTGCTTAGCTTCTCGTTTAGCATATTCTATTGCCCTAAGAGAAATGTCTATAGGCACAGATACATAACATCCTTGTCCTGATGCGTAATACTTAACATATTCTTCTGCTGTCATAATTATATTATTTTATGTGTTTGTATGTTGTGCCTCTTAATAAGTTGTAAATACAAGAAACATCAATATTGTATTCTTCCGCTAATTCTTTTCTGGAAACACCTTCGTTGCTTCTTCTACGGATATTTCTTACGTCTTCGTCTGTAAGAGGTTTCCTATGTTGTTCTGGAGGTGTTGTAAAGGCTTTTTCTATTGACCAATTATTGAATATAATACGCTGATATAACAAATCTCTTCCTATACCAGTTATTTCTCCCCATTCTCCAATAGTATGAGTTATACCTTTATAAGTAACTTTTCTATTCATACAGTTATTATTGTTTTGCTGTTTATATGTAACCCAACGGCAGTTAGAAGGCTCGTAGTTACCATTAGAATCCATTCTATCAATAGTCAACTTATCCGTATAACCATTCTCTATAGCCCAAAAATAAAAGTTAAAGAAATCCGACCTCCATTCTTCACAAACAGAAATACCCTTTCCGTAATAGTTCTTTTCATTGGGATTTATGCATCTGTGTAACATATTTGACCAGATTTTATATATTCTTAATTTTCTGAAAGAGAATCCGTTTGGTAATTTTTTACCCGTAATCTTTTCATAGCGTTTATTCAAACTACCAACTTTCTCTAAGCGAAGACATCCGCAAGACGTTGTAATTCCACCACTAACTCTGCTTAATTGAATCGTTTTTTCGTTACCACAATCACATTTACATAGAACCATCCTTATTTTTTGACCTTTAGGATTTACACGAGGCTCAACCTCTCTTATAACCGTAAGTCTTCCAAACCTTTGTCCTTGTTTAATTTCTATTTTTTCCATATTTATTTCTGATTTTGTTTAACTGCCACTGAGCACCAGCCTTGAAAGCCTGCCTTTTACCATATACCGATGAACTCTCGTCAACCTCTGGAGCATAACCTATGTAAGCATTAACAGCTTCTTCCAATTCCTCACTTACAGGCTCTTCTTTCTGAGCATACTTGCACTCTTCCTCACAGCCATCACAAAGAACCTTCCTATCCTCGTTAATAAAGCTATCCTTGGTGAATATACACTTCTTTTCGCTTACAGGCTTTTTTTTACATTCGTGAATAATGAACTTATGATACTCATCCATAGCCTTGTGTAGCCTTGAAGCATCAGTAGTAAGATACTGTGCAGTATAGTACATTGCATCGGCAAGTTTTTTAATCTCTTCTAACTTTGCTTTGTCTGTCATACCTCTTCTCCTTTCTTTATTATCCAATTAGCAATTACTTTACACCCACAGACAGGACAATTAAAGTAATATGGCCTTAGATATCCTTGAAGAGCACAAGTCATTCCATCTGAGCGACCATAATCCTCATGTAAGTCTGCATTCCCATATTGTAGAAGGCTTCCACAATTGCCACATCTTACATCTGCATGTGGAACTGACTTTTTTTCTTTTACTATTATCATAACTTTTCTCCTTTCTGTGCTTTATAGTGCTTTGTTATAAACTCAGAGCTGTTCTTTGCCAGACATTTAATTTCATCAAGGGCATGAGCATCTGTCATTCTCTGATTAGTGAGTGTCATTCTATCATCAGCTATTTGGGCAATATGGTCAAACCAATCTGTGATAAGTTCCAAGTTTACCTCTTTCACTTCAAGGTTATTGATAAGAGAAAGGGTATCTTGAATCACACCATACCTTAGATAATATTGTTCTTCGGTAGAATTTCCTTTTCGAAAAGACTCCCAAGCATTCTTTCTTATTCTCTTAATCCCCGCTACTAAAGCGTCTTTGTCTATTAAATGTGTCATAACTATTAGTCTTTATAAAATTGTTTGATTGCTCTACCAATAAGGATTGGTGTTACAAACCATCCTAAAGAGAATCCAAAAATAATATTAAGAACTTTAAGCCAAATGAAGTCTTCTGAGTCCCACACCCAAGATGTATAAACACATCCTGTAAAAAACATATACAAAAAAATAATATGTTCCATACCTTACTCTCCTTTCATATAGTTTCTAAAATCCTCATACATTTCTTCTATAGCGTTAAAGTCGGTACTTACAATCCCGTAAAAAGCATTATTAAAATAAAACTTTTCATTTAAATATGCCAAAGCCTTCTCAATAAAGGCATCAGTGCGGGTGTACTCAATATATGTACCTTCTACCTTCTTTGAACGGGCTGATAAAATTGGCTCACCTTCAAATAAATACAATTTTTCTGGTGCTGCGTTTGCTTTCATAACTTTATTCTTTTAGTTTTTGGTTATAAATCTGTTTATTAAATTGCGTAAGATTCTTCATCTTCCTTACTTTTTCAGTTTCTTTGTCGGAAAACTCAATCGTAAAACGTTTATACTTTAAAGAAGGTCGCTTCTCAAATATAAACTTCTCTATTGCCCTGCGGTCATACGACGGCAAGCCTTTTCCTTTCTTTGCCGACGCAATATACTTTAGCTGGCAATAGTGCGTGCCGTCCTCTAACATTATGTCAATATAGACGGGCGTAATGGATTTCCGTTTTTTCTTCATTGTCGTATCTCTTTTTTTTATTAAACCACTCCAAAGTTAATAATAAATTATCAATTATCGGCAAAAGATAATAGAAAATTAATAGTTTTTAAAGACTATTTAGAAAGAAAGGCAAGCTGTCGCCGCCGAATCATAAGAAGTTGCTCTTCTACCTCTGGCACATTAACGTTGTATTCGTCGAGAAATTCCGCTATTTCCGTGGAACAGTCCCTATATTTTGTTCTAACGACCAGCATTAATTCTTCTAAGAATCTGCCTGTAAGAATCTCTTTAACCTTCCCGTTTTTAATAACGGAAACGAAATAGTATTTGCATACAATCTTCTGTTTCATAGTAAATTAATTGTTATTGATTTCTGTGCGATATATACGGGTTTTCCTGTGGCACGTTGTACCGTGTCTATTACTGCTTCTTTTGCAATGCTGTTATCTTTTGACAGATGCAACAAGATGATACCTTTTGTCTGCGTGAGGTCGTTGGCTTGCAACATTTTGCAACAACTTGCCAAACTCATGTGGCTTTCGGTAATACGACGAGCTACTGCTGGGTGTACGATGCCAGCCTTTACGTTTCCGTGCAGTTTTTCCTTTGCGTAGTTACATTCCACCATAAAGTAATTAACTTTAGGAAATGTGTATTTGAGATAGTAAGTATCTGTCGCAAAGACCACCCTATTCCCGTCTGGGCAGTCAATAAGAAAACCACATGGGTCTGCGGCATCATGCTGGGTACGGAACGGCAGTATACGAAAACTGCCGAAATTATACATTTCTAACAGTGTCATTTCCACCCTTGCCGACTTTTCTATACCTATCGCGTCCAACGTTCCTTTGGTAGAGCCTATTTTGAGCGCGTTAAAGGCGTATTGTTTTGCGTGTCGCGCGTGGTCAAAGTGCTCATGCGTAATTATAACACCTTTTATTTTTTCGCGGTTAAAACCGAGTTTTTTATCGCACTCCAAGAGCGGGCAACCACATTCTATTATGATTGCCTCGCTCTCATTGTGCAAAACATAGCCGTTTGCCTGTGAGCCCGATTGTATAATATCGAGTATCATCATACGTTACTTAAACAACTCGGGCATAGGTGCTGCTTCCATCGGCTTTGCCTTTAGTTTCGCGGGTTCGGCAGCAGGCGCAGGTTCGGGTGCAGGTTCTTGCTTTGCTTCTCCTTCACTTGTGGGCTGTGCGTCATCTGCTTTTGCTTCCGCTTCTTTATTATCCTCTGGAATAACAATCTGCTGAGTGTTGGCGTTCTGTTCTGCTTCTACGGCAGCTTCTGTGCCTGCTGGCAGTTCTTCGTAATCATCATAGACATCTTCCGCTTCTTCACGAGTTTGGAAGCCCATCATAACACCTGGGTCTGTGGTACGGATAAACCACGACGCAGCACGATAACGTAGCATCAGTTCGGGGATATTCTTCCATTTAGGATTCTTATTGTACCACCCTTCTGCTTTCGCCATACCGATTGTTACTTCCATGCCCTCGCAGACTTCGCCAGTGGCTTTCTCAATAGCGTAGGCTACGCAACCCCAACTATCCGTACCTTTCTCGCCAGTCATACGATATTTAATCGTAGTATATTTACCTGTTGCATTAAAGCAAGCTACGGCAAACTTTGCTTCAAACGTCGGCGTTCCATGAACTACAACTAAATTTTGCATAACCATAAGAGGGTCTGCTTGCATACGCTGCGACATATTCAGCGCGATAAGGCAGTTAGCTTTCTTACCTCTAAATGCCTCAGGCACGAGGTCGGATTCCGAAAGGATTCCTGCCATGTTCCACCCTTCTTTAAAGATGTCCACACCTCCAAAGAAATTGACTGCTACTTGGTTCGTTGGTTGTTGAACCGTTAATGTTTTTTCTTCCATAAATCTGTAGTTTTAAAAGTTAATTATTTAATGTGAGCGGAGCATTTGCTACGTGCTCCAGTGATATAATCTGATTGTCTACCTCCAATAGGTTAGCAACTGACTCGCGGAAGTCTACCCATACAGGAGCTTCTATTTCATAAGCCTTTCCGATGCTTGCGACAATATCCACTCCGAGGTTAATCTTATCGGCAGCGTTAGTGGAGTTATAATCCACTCCGTTATGCAAGCACTCGCAAACTTCGCTATAGTCGTCGTTACCGATATTCTTCTTAAAGAACCGCCAGCGTGCCAACTGGAATAAGCCGTTAATCTTATCTTCAATCGTTGCCACTTTTGCTTTTTTGTATTCCATAATCTGATACAACGTATTGTCGCAGTCGGCAACAATCTGTGCAAGCTCTTTGGCACGAGCATTAAGTCGTTTCTTTTCATCTTCGATACGATTATTCGTATCTTCTCCTGCGAGAATCTTCGTAAGCTCGTCGCGCCGTGCAGTAAGTTCTTGCTTCTTTGCCCGTAGAGCATCCTTGTCTTTGTTGCCGCCAATCTGTGGAACGTCTGCTTCTACCTTAGCAAGCTCTTTCTTTAGCGCAAGAATCTCGGCATCCGTGTCGATATTATGCAACTTAAGGCTGGCAAGAGCCTGTACTTTCTCGTTAAAGGCGCTTTCCTTTGCGTTTACGCGCGTTTCTATCTGCGGTGCAATAATTTGTTTAGCTTCATTATAATCGCCCGTTAAAACTAAAATTTGCTGCTTTAACACACCTGCTTCGTCCAATAACATTTTTAGCAACTTTGATTTTTCGGCATTAAAAAGTTCAATAGCAAAGTATGTCTTGGTAGCTTTTTCCTCTTCCGTAAAGATGTGTCCGCAAGTCGGGCAGGCGGTCAGCGTTTCTTCCGTAAAGGTACGCATATTAACCTTATTCCATTCCTCTTTTTTTAATTCAAACTGCTCTTCTTTTTCTTTTAAGAGAGTAGCCTTATTGACTAAGCTTTCCGTATGCTCCTTTTTTTCTTTTTGAGCATCTTCCAACTCCTTTTTGGCAACGGCAATATCTTTCTCCGCAATCTCAATACTTTTGTTATATGCGAGATTCCAATCTTTTACGGCAGCATCGAGTTTATCGCGTAACTGCTGTACTTTTTCGCGGTGTGCCTTTGATGCTTCCAGCTCTTCCGTGCTGCCTTCCAAAAGGCGTTCCACGTCGGCAATCTCATTCTGAATCTTATCACGCTCCTTGCTAATAACGGAAAAATCCGCATTAACCTTTAACCTGTCTTGCGCGTCTATTTGACTTGGAATAGTCTTAAGTTCATCGTTGGAGCGTTTCTTAGTGGAGAGTGTCTGCTTTTGCAATTCCTCTATACTCTTCTTTTCTACGTTTACGGCTCTTTCCACGGCAGGGTAGGGTTTCATAAGTTCCGCTTCGTCTACCTCGCCAGCCATATCCATGAGCATTTTGCGCCTGTCCTCAACTTTTAACGACATAAAGGTATTGATGTTGGAAAGGAGAATCCATTTATCCAAATCTAAAATGGTATTCAATTTCGCGTTAAATTCCGCGTTACTGAGAGGAATCTCGTTAAAGAAGCGTTTCTGCTCTGTTCCCGTGTACTGCTCGTCGGGCATACCCATAGCCCGCCACTTCTCAACCAACTTACGCTCTAAGGTAACTTCGTAGCTATCGTCAATAAGCAGCGTTAGAACTACCGAGGTTTCTATCTTATGCACAATATTATTGTCTTGGTCTAACGTCTGAACCGTTTCGTTAGGCTCTAACGTCTTACCTGTTATGCACCAAAAGTAAGCCTTGTAGATAGTTGTCTTACCCGAACCGTTTGCTCCTTGAATGTTGGAATCTTTGCCTTCCATGTTTAATTTTAAGAACCGTATGCCCTTAAAATTGTTAATGGCAATGCTTTGTAATTTAATCTTTGTCATTGTTGCTTGTATTTATGTTAAACTTAAAATAATGCTGGTTTATATTCTGCTTCCGCTTTCTGTATCATATCTTCCGTAAGCATACCTAACTTATATAATCCGCCATTCCGAACCTCTTCTCCGTTCTTTATAGCATTATTTAACCATATAATTAACGCTTCCGTACCTGTTGGCTCTCCGTTATCAGTATTACTTTTTGCGTATTGTATAGCATCTAAACGTGAGTTCCACCACGGAAGGAACTTTGCTCTAAATTGCAATAATATATCTTGTATATCAAAAGGAGAAAAAGTCCCTTTATAGTCCATGATATAACCCGCAAAATATAAAGCCATCATATATAGAGAACATTCGTTACCATAGCGAGAGATAAATAAATCTGCTGCTATATTTGCGTTCTGGTCGCTGAACGTTTCTTTGCTTGCGGACATTCCGTAGATGCCCATAATATTTGTCTTTACCACCCACTGTGCAGCACCTTTAACGTTATATAAAGCGTCCAAGTAGCTAAGCGTTATACAGGGTCTGTGTACGCACTCGTCTTTATGTGAGGAAACATAGCCCCACATACTGGGCGCAAAGAATTTATAAACGCTTTCAATCAAAGGGAAGCTCTGCTTGAACTGTTCCGCTTCCGTCCTCTGCCGTTCCGACATTTTCTCGAGGCGCTCTATCAACTTGTTCTTGGTACAAGTCGCGGACATATTCTTCCCTGTTTTTACCATTAAATTGCCTACCTGTTCCATATACGTTTCTCTTTTGTTCTGTTTTATTCCAATTAGCAACCGCACTACGCCATTTACTCATTTTATTTTTGCCAACCATCCAGTTTTTTGATTCGTAGAAGTTCCAAAACATCTCGGCATCAACAAATTCGTAACCTTTTTCTGTCGCATAAGTTCGTATCTCTTCTATTGTTGGCGGTATAAACCGACTTTCTTTTTTTGATTTATTTTTTTTATTATCATTATCATTTATTATAATGCCATTATCATTACCATTACCATTTAAATTATCAGCGACGTTTGCGACTATTTGCGACATTTGCTCGGAAATATCGCATTTGCTCGCATTTGCGATATTTGCGATTTTTTGTGAACTATCTCCCCATCTTTTAAGGTTTCCGATACGTCCTGCTTCTGCCCTTTTCTTTCTAACATCTTCATATTTTTGCTTATTTCTATTAATCTGTTGTTTTATAATAGACATAACAGCAGAAGAATATATTGGCAGTTCCGTATCTTCGTCGTATATTGCGTATCTACGAATAGCTTCGTATAAAAGAAGCCTTTCCTCTTGTGGAGCATTATCAATAGATTCTCCCCAATCTTCGTTAAATACAAAAGTGTTACGCTTTCTGTCTGCCATATTCGCGCGTACCTTATTTAATACATAGCACCCCAATATCGTATAATCTCTGCTCCTGTGTACACGGGTCGCCCGTTGCACTTGCGACGTTCGCAGTGGATATGCTGGAGTAGGGTGTGATTGTATAGCGTTTTAGGGTCAATGCCAAGAGCCTTTGCGGTTTCTTTGGCATTATATAAGCCCTGTTTACTTACTTTCGGAACTTCACTAACCATTATAAACACCTCCGCTTTTAAGTGCTTCTTCCATGTGACGTTTCTTAGTCCGCCGAATAGCGAGATAGACTGTCGCAGGAGAAAGAATATTAAACTCTTCCTGTGCCGCAATAATTGCTTGATTTTTCTTCATACCGTGAAGAACGCAATCGCCAACGAATTGAACGATAGCTTGGTCTTTTTCTTTTTTGCTTTTATAAATCATCTTTAACTATCTTTTAATATATTAATTTGTATTATTTTATTAATTTTGCACCAGAATTAAATTACGCGCTTTAAAAGTTGCTCCAAAATTAATAAATAATTATCACATATAATAGTAGACGGAGAATATTATAATAATTTTTAAGTTCAATTAAAAGAAATTTATACTTATGACAAACGAACAGACTAAAAACTTTATGGAGAGGCTAAATAAGTTTGCAATAGCCAACGGAACGACTATTAACGGTATTACTGCCGCAATAGGCAGGTCTAACTCCTATTTCCGTAACACTTTCCAGACGGGCGGATATATACGACGCGAAGTATGGGATGATATACGCGAGAAGATAGACCCGCAAGTAAACCCAGAGTGGATAGAAAAAGGAATCGGAGAGATGCGCCTGCCGTTAGCTACCGAACTTACTGGTAAGGTAATTCCACTTTTACCCGTTGCCGCACAAGGCGGAAGTCTTACGGACTTTATATCGACTATTATGGAATACGACTGCGAGAGAATCGTGTCACCCGTAAAAGACGCAGAACTTGCCATTACCGTTGCAGGCGATTCCATGTCGCCCGAGTTTCCAAACGGCAGCAAGGTGTTTATGAAGAAAATAAATGATAGCATCTATATTGATTGGGGGCAGACGTTTGTACTCGACACCATGAACGGAATAGTTATTAAGAATGTCTTCCCGTGCAAGAGTGACGATACAATGGTAACCTGTCATTCCATTAACCCAAATTACCCAGACTTTAATATTGCAAAAACAGATATAATTGGGTGGTATCGGGTGCTTGCTGTTATAGCTTTAAAATAGAGAAAAAATTAATAATGTTGCAAATTCCTTGCAGTACTAAAAATTGCAACTTGTAAATTGTCAGCAAATAAAGGCACTTCCAGCGTTTCGTGTGCAAAAACAGCCTTTTTGTGCCATTTTTACTATCAAAAACTCCCATAAAGGCTATGTCTATTCAAAAAAACGAATTTTTGTATAATACGGATTTTTCGGGAAATAAAAGGCAATAAATTGAAAAAAACGGCGTTATAAGAAATAAAAGTTGCAAATTTCTTTCAGTTCGATACAACAATGAAGATAACTATTAAGCTTGATAAACGCTATCGGCTTGCCAATGGCTGCTACTCGGTAAAATTATCCGTTGCCCGTAACGGAAAGACCTTTTATGTGCCTTTAGGTATAGAAGTACGCGAGGAAGATTGGGATGAGAGCGCAAAGAACCAGAACTATATTAAGAACGTAAAAGAGCGAAATGCTTTAAATATGTTTATCCGTAGCAGGCTGTCGCAAGCGGAGCAAACGGTGCGGGATTTGCAATTAAAAGGCACTTTACGCGACTTTAGCAATAAGCAGCTTATAGCCCGTCTGTCCGTAGAGAGAACGTCCACCGAGCAAATGCAGCTCTTCTCCCACCAAGCCACCCTCTGCCTTGCCGAGAAGAAAAACAAAGATTCCGTTTCAACGTTTCTCAGTGCTATAAAAGCACTACAAAAGTTCTGCGACTATGACGCGCTTACACTTTCGCATATAACAAAGCATTTTTTAGAGGACTTTCGCGACTATCTCATAAATGCTGACTATCGCACCAGCACCATAAATAACTATATTGCCCGTATAGGCATTATCTATAACTATGCACACCAAAACGGACACACTCCAACCTCTTTTCCTCATATACAACTTAAGAAAGAGGAAACGCGCAGGCGAAGTATGCTCGTTGAGCAGGTACGGAAACTAATATCCTGCCCGCTTTCTCCCGTGCAGCAACGCTACGTCGATATCTTTCTTCTTATGCTATATATGCGCGGAATAAATATGAAAGACCTTTGCCGTTTGCGTTTGCAAGATTATAAAGACGGAATCATTGAGTATAACCGTTCCAAGACGGGAAAGCATATCGTTATAAAAGTAGAGCCAGAGATGCAAGAGATAATAGAACGTTATAAAGGAGAAAAAGCACTTTTGCGTTTCTTCGACGGGCATAGCGAGAAAGAAGAATATCATAAGCGTTTCGGCAACGCTATGCGCATGGTATTGCAACGTATTGCGGAAAAATATGACATTGCGCAGCCTTTCTCGGCACACTGGGCGCGTCAGACGTGGACTTCGCTTGCCGTGGAGATAGGAGTGGATATTGCTTACGTCAGTGCAGGTCTTTCTCATTCTTACGGCGCACACATTACGCAAACCTATATTACTTACCGACAGAAAAAGATTAATGACGAAAGCCGTCGCGTTATGGACTATATCTTGCAAAAAGGAGAATATGCAAAGAAAAGTTAAAGCTTATTATAAAATTATTATTATTTAGTTAAATATTAATAATATAATAATAAAACCTTACCAAAGTAGAGAATATATTATTAATTTTGTGGGCAATAACTACAGGTATTGCTCATGGAATATAGCCCAAGTGAACAGTTTCGACGGGCAAATATAATTATAGATGCCGTCTGTAAAGTAGGAAAAATATCTTACTTTCACTTATTATCCGCTCCTAAAAGTACACTTATTAATACTCTTAGGGGCGTTTGCTGTATTGTGGCATGGGAATACGGGGTACACGCTCGGAGGCTCGCCAAACTCATTCATCGGACACGCGGTAACGTCCTTAACCAGCAACGTAAATACCTCGGATTTCTTCGTTCCAAAGACCCAATGACTGTTGATATATATAATAAGGTTCGCGAAGAAATTAAATTACAGATAAATGGAGAAGTATAAAGAATTAGAGCAGGTAATACCTGACACCTTGTTTCCGTCGGATAACGACGCGGAGATTCCCAACCTACGACTTGACATGCAAGCGCAAGAACTTTCTATTCCTTTCCTTTGTTGGGGAGAGCAGAAACGTACTACTAACCTTCTCGGGCTTGGCTCTATGCACTTTTACACGGACGATTACCGCTATACGGCACTCTACGACCATCCAGAGCAGATACTTCGCGCCAATCCGCGAAATATTGTTGAACCAAACTATTCTTTGTTCGACGATATGCCGATAGCCTTTGCCTTGCAGCGTATTTACAAGAAACGTTGGCTGGCGCGTGCTATGCAAGAACGCGGAATCCGTATCTTTGTCGATTTGAATGCAGCACAAAAATTCTACAAGCTCAATATGCTTGGCGTACCTATGGGCTGGCGTGCTTTTTCCACTCGCGGATATGCCGAGCGATTAGAAAACCTTGAATATGAGTACGAGATTGCTTGCAACTGGTCGCAAGACAAAGAGCCTTTGTTTGTTATTTACGGCGGTGGTGCGCCTTGCAAACGTTTTGCGCAAGAACACGGCTGTATCTACGTCAGCCCTGCCGTAACGACTAAGAAAAAGATAGAGGCATTAAAGAAGATTCACGAAGGTATAGCGTTCTTTAACGATGAATTTTCTATTAAGAATCTCGAGCAGATGACGCATTTTGACAAGCAAATAGAGGACTTTACAAGGAAAAAGCAGTTGGATTCTAAATAAGTCTTAAATGTTAATAATAGTTAATTAAAGAATCATAAAAAATTAACAGATTTTCACTTTTGCTGCTTTGTCGTACTAATTTATTCTTTAATTTTGGAGCAGAATTTACAGAAGATGAGGTACAACAATGGATAATAAATCCAAAACAACGGAAGCAGAAAGTCTGTTGGTTGATGCAAAATGAGGCTAACAAGCCCCAAAGGTGCGGGGCAGCAAAATAATGTTGTTCCGCACATTTTTATAAGTAGCTAAACAAAATAAGATACCAATATAGATTAAAGTTTAACAATAAAAAGTACAACAATGAATGACAATCAGATTATCCTAACAAAAGAAAGTACAGACAGCGATATTCGTCGGTACTTTGAAGGTGTCTTGCAAATGAGCAAGAGTAGTGAGCAATACCCCGTCAATCTCGACGACGTATGGGCTTTGGTTTATGTAAGGCGCGACGTTGCCGTTAGCGCACTACGCAGAAACTTTGTCGAAGAGGTGGACTACATTAAGAAACCCGTTGATAATCAGTCGCTCCGCGAGAATATGGAGCGAGATTGGGGTGGTCAAAACAAGGTTGATTACTTTCTTACCTTGCCTTGCTTAGAGTATTTTATTGCTCGTAAAGTAAGACCAGTCTTTGAAGTTTACAGAACTGTGTTCCATAAAGTAGCAAACAGTGTGCCTGCCATACCCGATTTTACCAACCCAGCAGAAGCAGCAAGAGCGTGGGCAGAGCAATACGAGCAGAAGTTGATTGAGGCACGGCGGGCAGACGAAGCAGAAAAGCAGGTATTGGTTCTTTCACATGAGATTGAATCCATGCAACCCAAAGTTAGCTATTACGATACGATTCTTGCATCCAAAGAAACGGTAACGACTACACAGGTCGCGCAAGATTACGGAATGTCTGCCGTTGCGCTTAACAAAATACTCTCCGACTTGCGCGTACAACACAAAGTAAACGGACAATGGATTCTCTATGCGCCTTATATCTCGCAAGGGTATGTCCATTCAAAGGCTATACCTATAACGCGGTCAGATGGACGCAAAGATGCTAAGATGCTTACAGAGTGGACACAGAAAGGCAGAATATTTTTGTATAACGGATTAAAGAACCACGGCATTTTGCCATTAATTGAAAGATAATAATTATGAAACTTATTGTAGATATAAAAGACAATATAACACCCACTACCGCTCTACGTTGCTTGCAAGCTGTTATAGAAGAGGGCAAAGTGTCGCAAGGAGAACACGGCAAAAAATATTATTGCTGGGCTACAACGTTTAAAACCGAAGAAGGCAGCGTTATTGTCTTTACTCGCCAGTACAGGAAAAATGACTGCTTTTTAATTCAAAAATTTAGGTAATATGGAATATTATGAAGATAGATTCCAGTCCGAGCAAGACGCGCTCTGCGACTATGCGCAATATTACACGCTAGATATAGACGGCGTGGAATACGCGAAAGGCAGTTACGAAGATTGTGTCTACGAGCGCGACCAGCTCTTAAAGCAGCACGAAAAAGACGGGCTTACGTTAAGCGATTGTGCTATCAGTCATCATAGCGTAAGAATATAACAAAAGCTTTAAAAGCTATTAAAACGGCGCGAAAATTATTAAAAACCATTAAAATATTCTCATAAAAGTATTAACTATGCGAATAAATTATTAATTTTGGAGCGTCAAACATAATTATTAATTAAAAAATAGGAGATACAACAATGAGACACGTAGTAAAAGGTTTTAACGCACCAACAGCGGAAGTAGAGAACAGAGTAAACGAAATGATTGAAAAGTTCAACGAAAGTCGTAGTAATGAAAAAGGTCATTATTCAATTAATGTAGGCGCAAAAGGCGCATTGTTTACACTTTGGAAGACTCATTTCTGGGACGGTGGCGTAACATACCGCTTTATTCGTACGCTTGGCAAAGATTATGAGAGCAGCGTTAAAAAAGCAATGGAGCTTACCGCCAACAGCACTTTGGAGTTATGGATTGAAGAAGACAGCAACGTTGAGTATTCTTACGACAAAGATGTTTTCTGCTTTGGCAAGTACAAAGGTCAGAAGATTGAGGACGTAGCACAAGAGAATATAAATTATCTTATTTTCCTTAAAGGAAAGCGTTACGAGTTCGACCACATGAGTAAGACAATGGAAGGTAATTTCGATAATATCGAGGCACAGGTGGAGTTTTACTTCGACACGCTGGCACAGAAGAACCGCGAGACTTGCAAGAGCGAGTATCTTGGCGCAAAAGGCGACAAGGTTCTTAACATAGAACTTACAGTTGACAAGGTTCTTATAAAAGAAGTGGAAGATTATAATCCATACGGAAGTGGTTACACTTACTGCGAAGAGATTATTTGTAACGATGCAAGCGGCAACCGCGTTAGATTACGCTTTAATTGCGGCACAGCTAATTGGTCGGTAGACTATATAGACGGAAAGAAACAATCAACGCGCAAGGCAGGCGACGTTCTTAAGATTAAGAGCGCAAAAGTATCAGCAACATTTGAGAGCCTTGGACGCAAGACAACCGCTTTAAATTACGTTAGAATGGCATAATAGGTAGCAGGGCGGCAACCCCGCCCTTTACAATTAGAGCAAAAGAAAGGGTACAGCTTAAAGAATAATACGACTATGGCAGCTTTGGAATCACAGACACAGAGAGCAGTACGCTTGTACAAAGAGGGTAAGCTCCGCGAAGCATTTCGCGTTTTTAAAACCTTTCGTATTGGGTTTACCAAAGACGAAAAGCGCAATATAGAGATAGCAGCAGAGGTGCTGGCAGGGCGCGAAACCTTTTACCGCAGCCTCGGCATAGACACTCAAAACGTTGTAAAGGCTGCTTTAAGCACCATTAGTGCTAAGTATGGGTGTTAGACGTTAAATTATACGCAAGCATAAAAATAACGCTTAATTTTAAAAAGTATGAGTATTTTAAGTATGTGTACTTCGCCCTTAATCTCCAAGTATTTCGGAAACGGAGATTGTGGCATTCATGGCGATTATCGCACAGGTATTGGCGCAAAAATGCGCAAAAAGAAAAAAGCGCAGCGCAGAGCGCAGAAGCAAGGACGTAAAGCTTCGCGTTAAAGCCTATTTAAAGCGCTTATAACAATAGTTTACACGCTAAGGCATATATTTATATATCGAAAGAAATAAACGCAGTAAATTTGCAAGAAAATATAATTTATACAATTATGTCAAAAAGAAATGGTACAACAAAAAGCGTAGGTAGTAGTTCTGCTTCGGCAAGCAGAACCACAAATATTTCTCTTACCAGTGGAGGAAAACAAGCCTCTTTCAAAAGTCTTGGTAAGAACGAAACAAAGTCTTTCGATTTTCAAAACGGTGTTAGGGCAGAGGTTTCAGAATACAAGATGAATGGAAATGGACCTTATAACTTAGATTCTATAAGAATTGAAGCATGGGTGCCTCCTACAGGTTCAACGCCTATTAATAATCTTGGTTTCTTTACTTTTCCTTATAGCTCTGATGCGTCAGAAAGGGAAACTCTGAGAATCTTTACAAGGCAAGAGGCTATCAAGGAAGCTGAAAAGCAACTCAGAGAATTACAAAAAAGGAATTTTAAATAGAATATTCATGTCTAACGAATTATTCATATTTGTTCATAAATAAATAGTTTACATACGGGGCGGTAAATTCGCCCTGTATTCAATAAACCGTAGTAAATTTGCACAAAACTTTAAAAATTCAATAATTATGGCAAAACGAACAGGTGGAACAAGAAGCGTCGGCTCAGGCAGCGCAGCGTCTGGAAGAACGTCCGCTGTAAGTTATGGTAGCGGATGGCAGCAGTCGCAATCTTCATTCGTTGGAGCCGTTAACTCGTATAAAAACGATAAAGTAGAAGTTTCGATACAAAAGAGTGGCGACAACTATAGAGTTCAAGCAATGGAACTTTCGAGCATAACGCCCCAAGGACAGTCTCTTAAGAGCGATGTCCAGTATTTCCCAACAGAACAGCAAGCAAAGAGCTTTGCTGATAGTTTTATCAAGACAGCAGAAGCGAAGCAAGTTGTCAGAAAAAAAGGAAAGTTGCCTTTCATAACAAAGAAAACTGGAAAGCTCGACGGTTTCTAAATCGAACATCTTCAATCCTTATCCGAGGTACAAGCAATCCCTATTTGTTTTAGTAATTGTGTTTGATAATTATTCTCTGCGCACAACGAGTAGTGATTACTGGTTGTGCGTTTTTTTTACTGTTTTATAAAATATTGTCTTAACTCTTCTTCTTCCCACGATAGAGGTTTATCGAATACTTCTTGCATCCGCTGGGTAGCGCGATTCATGTTTTCTGTATCTCCGCGTTTTTTATATAATATACGCAGGCGTTCATAGCAATGGGATGCCCTATATCCAACGGCAGCACACTGTTCGTAAGCTTCTATTGCTTTGTCTATGCTGCCTTCTCTTTCATAGCTAATACCAATATTGTTTAAAAATGCCGTCTTTTGCAAGTTTAGGTCATCTTGCATATTGTAAAAATACATCATGCCAGCCTTTTTGTATAATTCGTTGTCTACTTCGAAAAAAGCAGGGTACGGCTCACCTTTGGCTATTGCTTGAAAAAACACTTTGTTGTATGCGTCTTTAAATTCCTTACAATGCGCTTTCATTAAAAAGCGTTCCATTTCTTTAAATGTACATCTACCCATAAACTATTCTAATTCCTCGTAAAACCTATTTTATTTTGGCAGCAAAGGTACAAAATAAACGCGCTCGTTATATACTTAACAACCTTTCTTAACTTGTTTATACACAATTTATAAGTTTTAATATAAGCACACAAAAAGCCCGTAACTTTGCACAAAAATTAATATAACAGCATAAAAACGTATGGATAAAAAGAATTATCAATTGCTGCCTATTGGTAAGTTGCAACTCAACACAGGGCAGTTAGAAGGTTTACCCCGTAACCCACGATTTATTAAGGACGACGAGTACGAAAAGTTAAAGCGTAGCATCCAAGCATCTCCCGAGTTTTTGGAAGCCCGCATGCTGCTTGTCTATCCGTTAGACGACGGCAACTACGTTGTCATTGCAGGTAACATGCGACTGCGTGCTTGCCGAGAGCTGGGATTTGAAGAGCTGCCTTGCTTTGTCTTTAAAAAGGACACTCCGATAGAAAAGCTTCGTGAGTTTACCATTAAAGACAACGCTTCTTTTGGTAATTGGGATTACGACATTCTCGCCAACGAAAGTTGGAGCGACGACATCGACCTTTTGGGAGAGTGGGGAGCACCTATCGACTTCCTTAAACAAGACGAATGGGAGAACCTTCCTCAGATTGAAGAAGAACAAGAAGCGCCAAGTCTGGAAAAGCCCGACAAAATTACGATTACTATTCCCGTTGAGCAAAAGGAGATTAAAGACGAGATTGTGGAACTTCTCAAGGACACCCTTAAAGACTACGAAGGTATAACCATATCATAACTACCGCGCAATGTATAACGACACGCATCTTAACGTACTTATTTCGTATGCTTACCTTTACGGGCAGCAGCCTTTTATTGACTTTGTAAAAGAGCAGACAATGAACGGCACTATTAACCTTATGATTGATAGTGGCGCATTTACTAAGTTTAATAGTAAGGCCGCAATGTCGCATATTAACGTAGAGGATTACTGTAAGTTCTTGCACGAATGGAAAAGGTATGCGGAAAAGTACGTTATGCTGGACGTTATCGGCAATAGAGAGTTGTCGGTACGCAACTACGAATACATGTTAGACAACGGGTTAAACCCAATGTTTGTAGTTACGGCATTTGACAATAACTTTGAGTACGTTCGCAAGGCAGTGGAGCGCAACCCAGACATCTGTGTTGCAGGCGGCGCAACCTGTAAATCCGCATGGGTAATAAAACGTTACCAAGATGTCTACCGACAGACCTACGGAAAAGCGCGTATGCACGCTCTTGGGTACTACACGTTTCCAAATATGCTTCGTCTTAACCTACGCTCTATGGATAGTTCTTCTTGGAAAACAGCAGCAGCACGTTTCGGGCAAGCTGTTATCTTTTCTGAAAAAGAGCGTAGGACATACCGCATACAATGGCGCGAAATATTTGACGGCAAGCGTAAATTTAGCAACGAAGTAAAGGAATTACTACGAGAGAACGGCGTGTCGGCACAGATGTACTTTGAAAAAAGCAATCACACTTGCGAAAACAGCATAGAGTTCTTTATCAACATACTTAGCAACATAAAATTGCAAAAGTATTGCAAGAGATATGGCTTGCACTATTTCCTTGCCGTCGGTGCGCTGTCGGATTTGGAAAAAGTTGTCTTTGTGTCAAACAATATTAAGACAATAACCTACAAGACGTTTGTAGACCGTTTTGGGAAAGGAGGCGGAAAATGAAAGTAGACACCCATCTTAACGTTCTTGTTTCTTACGCATACATGACGAACCCGCAGCTTTGCCAGCGTGTTCGACAGCTTGTTGATGCTAAGAAAATAAACGTTATGATAGATAGTGGTGCTTTTACTAAGTTTAACGCAAAAGGGGAGTTTTCTCACGTTAATCTAAATGACTATTGCCGTTTCTTGGAACGCTACGCGGACATGGCGGAAAAATACGTTATGTTAGATGTCATTGGTAATGCAAACGCTTCAAAAGACAACTATGCTAAAATGGTAGCCCGAGGTCTAAATCCGATGTTTGTTGTAACAATGTATGACAACGACTACGACTTTATGCGAGATGCCGTCGCAAAGAATCCCAACATCTGCGTCGCTGGTGGTGCAACGACAAAGAATTCGTGGATGCAAAAACGTTACCAAGACATCTTTCGTTTCTCAAACCAAGAAGCGAGAATCCACGGGCTTGCTTTTGTAACGTACCCGACAATGATGCAACTGCCTTTGTTCTCTGTGGATTCGTCGTCATGGAAGGCTGCGTCGTTAAGGTTTGGCTCGTTGCAATACTTCGACAAGGGCTTAAAGAGCATATCTTACAAAGACGTACTGCGAGGCAAGAGCAAGCTCACGTTGCAACAGCAAATCGTTTTGCGCAATCTCAAAGTAACACCGCAAATCTTCTGTGACTTAGAGAACCACAAAGGCAACTGGTCGATAGAAGCGTTGGCAGGCGTACAGGCTAATATAACAATGCAAAAAGTCTGCAAAAGGAATCACTTGGACTATTTCCTTGCAGCATCCAACCTTATGGACATAGAAAAAATTGTCTACATTAACGACAACTACAATGATTTGAGTTACGAAAAATTTAAAAAAGAGTTTAAAAGATGACAAACGTAGTAATAAAATTACAAGTAGAAGGAGTGCATCGTTGGGAAGGTTGCAACATAAAAGAAGTCATCTTCCTTATTAACGAACACAGGCACATCTTCCATATCGTATGCAAGAAACATGTGTCGCACAATGACCGCGACATTGAAATTATACAGCTTAAAAGAGGTATTAGCAAGTATCTCTTAGGCAAGTATTCGCAAGACGGCGTGGTGTGTAATTTTGATACTAAGTCATGCGAGATGATTGCCGAAGAGCTTGTAAAGGTGTTCGGGTTGTGTTATTGTTCTGTCATGGAAGATAACGAAAACGGAGCGGAGGTAATAGCATGAGATTGTGGGCAGGCATAGAAAGAGAAGGTGCTCAAACGGGCGTAAAGACGCTTTTTGTTGAGTCTAACCGCGTCGGACGTGCTGACTTAACAATTATACGCTCAGAAGCAAAAAAACGCAATATAAGCAGAATTTACTTTGGTGCTGGTAAAATAGACGTAAAGTTTATTAGCAAAGACTGGGTAAAAGTGTTTAAAGGATTTGAAGTCGTAGTAGAAACAACACTACAAAGTTTGTGCTATTTGCATTTCCGTAGCGAGTTTAAGAGCATTATTTTGCGAAACGATATCTTGCTAAGCAACTACAAAAACATAGTACCCAAAATAGACAACGGCAAACAAGTAACGCTGTACTATGACGGTGTGACAAACGATATAAGTTCTGTTAAAGATGGTATGTACAAAGATACAGACGAAATTATAGAAGTATGAGAAAGATAATTTATTTGCCATTTGAGAATCTTCCACAAAGGTACACTAAAATGTGGAACGATAGCATTGTTGAGTGCTTGCAACCAACAGACCTCGTTCTTTGGGGTGAGAATCAAAAGGAATCTGTTATTAAAACAGGCGAATTTTTAGACACCTACGGCACTATTGACTATAAGTCTACGCAAATGGCATTAGTTGCCAGAGCTTTTCAGCGAAACATGGTAAAAAACGGAGATATATTCTACGTTCCCGACATCTTTTATCCTTCGTTGGAAGCAATACGTTATATGGCTGAACTTTCGGGTATTGGCGTAAGAATTGCTGCTTTTAACCATGCAGGACGCGCAGACGAGAATGATTTTGTTCAGCATCTCGATTCTTGGTCGGACATGCAAGAACAAGTATGGCATAGCATCTGCGACCTCGTCTTTGTTGGTTCTGACTATCATCGAAAGCGAGTAGAAGAAAAGTTCCACCCACTGCGAATCAACGTTTGTGGAGCCGTTTGGAGCAAAAAGTGGATGGACGATTTTTGCAAAGGCATAGAACGTAAAAAGCAGCATTACATTATCTGGCCTCATAGACCATGCCGAGAAAAGCAGTTTGACATGTTCTTGCGTATTGCAAAAGCAAACCCGCGTTTGCACTTTGTTATTACTTCCAGTGGTAGCAACAGGTTGCAAAACATAGAACTTCCCGTAAACGTTGAATACCGATATGGGCTAACAAAAAGAGAATACTACGAAGTTTTTGCTCACGCAGAAGGTTACTTGTCTACGGCACTACAAGAAACGTTCGGATATACTTTGCAAGAGGCAATATATTTTGGTTGCAAAGTCGTTGTACCAGACTATGCTTGCTACCGAGAGTATGCCGACAGACACTCTATTATGCCGTTTGAAGATATGTGCAAAGAAAACTACCTTACAGAAGCATTTGAATTTGACAGACTAACCCTTTCTGAGCAAATGCCAGACAATGCCAGCGCAATAGTAGAAACACTAAGAAATTTACAATAAAAACAAGAAACATTATGATTTACAGCGTATCAAAGACAATGGAAGTGGCAGGTTGCCACAAGCTCAACCTCTCTTATGAGAGCAAGTGTCAGAACCTTCACGGGCATAACTGGCATATTACCGTTTTTCTTGCATCCACGCAGTTAAACGAGGATGGTATGGTCATGGACTTCAAGCACATTAAGAACGCTATTCACGGCTACCTCGACCACGGCAACTTTAACGAGCTGCTTTCGTTTAATCCCACGGCGGAGAATATCGCAGCCTGGGTAGTCAATCAGTTCGATTGCTGCTACAAGTGCATCGTCGAAGAGAGCGACGCAAACTTTGCGCAGGCTTACGACGAGAACTTCCCTATTGCTGCTAACCTTTTAATGCAATAAAAGAGAGCGTATGAAAGTAGAACATGAATATATGATAAACGAAATCTTCTACTCCTTACAGGGAGAGGGAAGATTTGCAGGCAAAGCAGCCATCTTCATCCGTTTCTCTGGTTGCAACCTCAAATGTCCGTTCTGTGACACGGATTTTAAGCACTATGAGAAGATGACGGCACGCGCCATCCTTGCCAAGTGCTTGGAATGGAATCAATGCAACTTCGTGGTACTTACGGGCGGAGAGCCGACGTTACAGGTTACGGAAGAGTTTGTGGAGATGTTGCACTCGAACGGCTACAAGGTCGCTATGGAAACCAACGCCACAAGGGAAGTGCCCGTCAATGTGGATTGGGTAACAGCATCGCCTAAGAAAGCATACGTCAAAGAAGGTGGTGTATGGCTTACTAAGGCCGACGAGGTAAAGGTAGTTTACGACGGCGAACACGAACCAAGCACCTTTGGTATCGACGCTAACGAATACTACATACAGCCCTGCGACACAGGCAATGCCGAACGTAACAGCATTATCATTCAGAAGTGTGTGGAATATGTAAAGAATCATCCTAAGTGGAAACTTTCCTTGCAACAGCAGAAAATCCTTAATGTAAGATAACAGCCTTATGGAAGAACAGAAAAAGAAGCGCGTTCGCGCCACATTGACACAAGTTCGCGAGTTACAGAAGAAGCTCGACCAGAAAGAAATCCTCTATAATCGCCTTATGGAACGTAACACTGATTTAGAGGTAGATAACAAGCAGTTCCGCGAATCCAACAATCTTATGGAGTTGGAATTAAAGCGTCTGCGTGAAGAGAACGAGAACCTACGCAAGGACATCGACCACTACAAAGGCACGGTGGAGTATCTTCGTTCTCGCACCTTCTGGGAAAGAGTGTTTAATATCGAATAATATTTTTACTATTATGGCAAAAGAAAAGACAGAAAAAGACATCGTTATAGAGAAGCTGATTCGTCAGCTACTCATTGAAATAGGCGAAGACCCAGACCGAGAAGGATTGAAAGGCACGCCCGACCGCGTTCGTCGTATGTTCAAGGAAATCTACCGAGGCTACGACCCAGCGCAGAAGCCCAAGATTACCACTTTTCCGAATGGTACGGACGGAATCGTGTACGACACCATGATTATCGACCAAGGCGACTTCTATAGTGCCTGTGAGCACCACATGAAGGATTTCTTTGGCAAGTATTGGTTTGCATACATTCCGCATCCACAAGGAAAGATTCTCGGTTTGTCAAAGATTTCGCGCGTCGTGGGCTACTGTGCCGCACGCTTACAGGTGCAAGAGCGTCTTACGCAAGACGTGGTAAACATGCTCAAAGAGGCTCTTATGAAAGACGGCTCTCCCGAACCTTTCGGACTTGCTCTCGTAATGAAAGGCAGACACATGTGTACCGAGGCGCGAGGGGCAAGGAAAAAGGGCATTATGACCACTACAATCATTGAAGGTGCTTTCCGTAACGACCCTATCGTTCGCGAAGAATTTATGCACCAAGTAGGTAACGTAACAGAAGTATAACTATTATGGGAAGAAAAAAGAAGAATGTTGTTGCCACCGCACAGGAGCAACCCAAAACGGAAGCACGACAGCAACAGAACCCTCTCTGCGAGTTGTTCGGAAACGCTGCCGAGGCAGTTATTGACGACACGGAAAAGCGCGTAGCAGTATTAGCAGAGCTTACCAAGCATGGTATCAGTTACGGCTGCTGGGACGTGCCAGTACAAGAGAACGGCAAGACAGTGAGATTTGAGCGTCGCATCATTATCAAAGATACGGCAAGGCTCGAACAGGTAATAAACGACTTGCAACATGGCAGAAACGAAGCGCAGGCGGATAACGCCTAAAGGACTACTCGAGCAGATGGCTGGCAGAAGGATAGACCCGAATATCCTTCCCGCCAGTCATAAGGTCGTAATCTTGGAGTATCTGCTTGTGTGTCCTGCGTCGGAATTGAACGACTATCAGACGAGCGACTGCCCTAACTTCATATATGAATCGGCAAAACTGCTCATTGATAGCCGTCTGCCCGAGTATATGAATATGCTAAGTATCTGTCGCGCAATGGCACAAGAAGATTCAATAAAAGAACAAAAAAAGTAACGCATCATGGCAAAAAAGACTACAACAGCAACAAAAAAGGCGGAAAAGGCAAAGGTAGAAACACTCGTTCCTTCCGCAGAGGCAAAGGTCCAGATTAGTGGGGCTATCCTTACCTATCAGCACGAACCGCACTTAAACAAGAATATCGCAGAAAATACCTTAACGGAAGAGCAAAGCGTCTGCGTCGGTATGTTAGACAAGGCAATGAAAGTGCTGCCAGACATGGAGCTTAACCGCATTACCATTCCCGCAGTGCTGGACGAGTTCTTAAAGCAGGCAAAGGTAAGCAATATTACCGACCTTGTCGGAAAAACGGTAAAGAATGTGCCTTATATGAGTACCACAAAGAACATTTTGTACGATATTGTAAAGCGTCGCTATGGCTTAGGTCTTACAAAGCCAGTCTGCTTTGTTATCCATACCGAGGGCAAGGCAAAAGGTATCGACGTAGAAGAGGCTCTAAACGCAGAAGGTTACGGTGGGGGACAAATGGCAAGACAGCGTGAAGTTATCCTTGCAAGAGGTACGGAGTTCCGCGTAGGAAAGTACGTTATCGGCGACGAGTTTGGCGAGGTTTATCCTATTATCCACCTCTATGCAATGTAGTGCAAAATGCTATATTTTGTAAATAATAACGAAAAACGAGATTAAAACGAGATGGCAGGCGGTTTAAGTAAAGACCCCGTAAAAAGGGCAAGGCAGATTGCTAACGTGACAAAAAACAAGATAAAAAAGGGTGAAGTTCGCAACCCAAAAGGTCGTCCGCGTACTACCGTAAGCAAGATGATTACGGAGTTTGAGGATGCAGGTCTTGTCGTTCCCACGGCGCAAGAAGTAAGCAAAATCTACGTTTGTATTGCTTCACTCAAAGAAGAAGAGCTTGTCGCAATGGTAAAGAACAAAGACCTGCCTATGATGACGCGAATCGTTGCCCGTAATGTATTATCAAAGAAAGGTATCGACATCTTGGAGCGTATCATTGACCGCGCTTACGGCAAGGAGCAGCGTATTGACATTACCACCAACGGCAAGGATATTAAGACTGACCCGATTGTGGTTCAAGTCGTTGCCAACCGCGCAGAGTGGGAAAAGATAGCCGCAGAGATACCCGATTCCGACCAAAAGGAAGGTAAGTAAGTAGATGCCGAGAGTATTTGCCACAAAGAATTTCGTAAAGCTCGACGTAGCATACAGCAAAGGCTACACGACAGCCTCATTACAGGGTTCGTCGCGTAGCTCTAAAACGTATTCTATCGTTCAGTGGCTCGTTAGACAGTGTTACGACCACCCGAACACACAGGTAAGCGTCGTAAGAAAGACGATGCCAGCACTAAAACGCTCGGTGTTCCGTGATTTTAAGGAGATAATGTTCGACTGGGGCTTGTGGTCGAAAGGAAAGATGAACAATTCAGAGTTCGTCTTTACTTTTGATAACGGCTCATGGATTGAGTTCTTTTCCTGCGAGAACGAGCAAAAGCTGCGTGGTTCTAAGCGTCAGATACTCTTTGTAAACGAGGCAAACGAAATATCTTTTATTGAGTGGCAGCAGTTACAGATGCGTACCACGCGCTTCACTATCATCGACTACAACCCTTCATTCTCCGAAGAACACTGGATTAATCAAGTCAATGAAGAACGTAGAACGTGCTGGTGGATTTCGACATACAAAGACAATCCTTTCCTTGAACAGAAGGTCATTGATGAAATCGAGTCGCTTCAATGGAAGAACAAATCGCTGTGGCAAGTGTATGGACTCGGATTGCGTGCCATCGTAGAAGGTCTTGTGTTCCCAGAGATAGAGATTGTGGATTATGTACCTCGAGAAACGGAACGACACAGGTATATTGGTATGGACTTTGGTTATACCAACGACCCAACGGCAATAGTTGATGTGCGCTTATACAAAGAGTATCTTTACCTTGACGAAATATGCTATCAAACGCACATGCTGACGTCGGATATTATCCGCGAACTAAAAGCAATAGAAGGAGAACCCGAAATAATCTCCGAGAGTGCCGACCCGCGCCTTGTGGACGAAATATATAATGCTGGTCTGGATATTAAAGCAGTTCATAAATTTCAAGGGTCTATAAATGCTGGTCTTACCAAAATGAAGGAGTATAAGATACGCCTTACTCGTCGTTCCGTAAACCTTATAAAAGAATATCGAAACTACACATATAGGCAGGATAAAGAAGGTAAGTGGCTTAACGAGCCTATCGACTGCTTTAATCACGGAATCGATGCAACGCGCTATGTAATCATTGAAAAAATTCTCGGTGGTTACGGCAAAGGATTGTCTGCTTCTGAGATTTTGGGTCTTGTATAGATTTTTCTTAAAATCTCTTTAATTTATTACCAAAAGCCTTAAATACTATTAAAAATCATACTTTTTTATCATAAAATTATTATTTCTCATAGATTTTTATTAATTTTGGAGTGTCAAACAAAATTTATTAATTAAACAAATAGGAGATACAACAATGAAGCAGTTTAAAGTTTATCAGTTGCCAGTAGAGCACAAGGCAAAGTTTATGCGTTTGAGTTTCGTTCGCGAAAACAACATCATGCCGAAGTTAGAGGATTACAATCTGGTCGGCGAGTCCCACATCTACCCGAAGGCAGACACCTCAGTTTTCACAATGCTGGACGACATCTTCACAACACTTAACACTTGCAAGTGCGATTGGTTCAGCGGACACTCGCTTTCAGTGAGCGATGTCGTGGAGATTGACGGAAAGTATTACTATTGCGATTCTTACGGTTGGGAGGAAATTTCCTTCCAGCCTAAGAACGAGCCTAAAAAGGCTTACATCGTTAAGGCATACAGCTCTTGCACCTACAAGGCAAAGTTTAACACTCGCGAAGAAGCACTTGCCGAGGCAAACAAACTCAACGACGAGTATTTTGAGCATAAGATTTGGAACGTTGAAGAGATAGAAGAAGAATAATAAGGCGAAATGGGCGAGCAATCGCCCTTTCATTCACTAACATATTTAATTAATAGGAGATACAACGATGAGCAAAGTAAGCGAGTACAGAAAGACAACGGCAACGTTCCAGTATTACAACCCCAACCCGTTGGAGAATGAAAAGAAACGTTGGGACAGAGGCGATTGCGTAATACGCGCCTTTGCCGTAGCATTAGACCTTACATGGATTGAAGCCTACGACATTCTTTGCGAAGAAGCACGCAAGACCTACAATGTACCTAACGACGACAAGGTGTATGACGCAGCGTTAAAGGCACGCGGTTGTACTTACGTTGGTTGCAAACCAGAACAAGGAAAGAAGCGTATGACGGTGGAAGAGTTTTGCAAGGCGCATCCAAAGGGTAGGTTCTTTGTTAACATCTCGGGTCATTGTACGGCAGTCGTAGACGGCGTTTGTTACGATACATGGAATCCAGCACGGCACGCGGTAACGCGATACTACAAAGTAGACCGCTTATAAGGCGGTTTACTTTGCGTCTAACATTAGTTTATACGTTCAACGCATAAGATATAAGGTAATAGAATAAAACGCGGTAAATTTGCAAAAGAATTAATTGACACACAATGAGCAATACTTATTTTTAGGTTAGTAGTAATATTTATAGTTTTAGGTTTTTAGTTATTGGATGGAAATATGCTGCCCGTGAGGGTGGCATATTTTTCTTTGTTCTAACGCGGTTTCTTGTTGCTAACCATATAAAGATATTATCTCGCCATAAAAACGCGGTTAAAAGCGCTTAAAATGCGAAAATAAGCACTTGTTTACATGCGTAGAGAGAAATAAAAATATCTTATTTATTAATATCATACCTTTGCAATGACAAAATTTTTATAATCACAAAAAACACAAAGGAATATGACAATCAAAGAAAGAGTGCTTGCTTCTATGAAAACGTCTTACGCGAAGTACGGTTTCAAGAAAGAAGAACTAAATTCGTTGACAGACATCATTTCCGCAAACCTCACCGAGGAATCGACGGACGAGCAGGTCACTGCCGCCCTCAAAGCGGCAGAGGGTTACGCTCAGATGATGCAAACAGTGTACAATCGTGGAATTTCGGAAACCAACAAGAAGTTCGAAGGCTATGTTAAGCCC